>Ga0228700_1000203_pt1 | contig 59264 bp, 56 predicted proteins | sample McNCre317_Aug_MG_FD_178019 | JGI IMG/M metagenome (GOLD analysis project Ga0228700, IMG submission 178019) | Freshwater microbial communities from McNutts Creek, Athens, Georgia, United States - 3-17_Aug_MG | ecosystem: Environmental > Aquatic > Freshwater > Creek | place: USA: Georgia...
TCAGCGAACTTGAGCCGCGCTTGTTCTCGTTCAACTCGCCCGTGGGCGCATGCCCCTCGTGCGATGGTTTGGGTCATCAAGACTATTTCGACCCCGCACGCGTGGTGGCGTTTCCGTCACTCAGCTTGGGCAGCGGTGCCATCAAAGGCTGGGACCGCCGCAATGCGCATTACTTCACCCTGCTCGAGAGCTTGGCCAAACACTACAAGTTTGACCTCGACACGCCCTACGAAGACCTCAGCCCCGAGATACACCAAGTGCTGCTGTATGGCTCGGGCGAAGAAGACATCAAGTTCAACTACAGCCTTGAAAACGGCTCTGGCAAAAAGCTGAGCAAGAAGCACCCCTTCGAAGGCATCTTGGTCAATATGGAGCGCCGCTACCGCGAGACCGACTCGGTGGTGGTGCGTGAAGACCTGTCGCGCTACCGTGGCTCGCGTGCGTGCACCTCCTGCGGCGGCACGCGCCTGCGCCGTGAAGCGCGCAACGTGCGCATTGGTGAAGGCGCGCAAATGCGCGGCATTTTCGACATCAGCCACACCACGCTGGGCGAATGCTTTGGCTACTTCAACACGCTCCAATTGCACGGCGCCAAAGCCGAAATTGCAGACAAGGTGGTGCGCGAAATTGCCTCACGCTTGAAGTTCTTGAACGACGTGGGCCTGAATTACCTCAGCCTCGACCGCAGTGCCGACACCTTGTCGGGTGGCGAAGCGCAGCGCATTCGTTTGGCCTCGCAAATCGGCTCGGGCCTGACTGGCGTGATGTATGTGCTGGACGAACCCAGCATTGGTCTGCATCAGCGCGACAACGACCGTCTGATCGACACCCTCAAACACCTGCGCAACATCGGCAACAGCGTGTTGGTGGTGGAGCACGACGAAGACATGATTCGCGCCGCTGACTTTTGCGTGGACATGGGTCCCGGCGCGGGCGTGCACGGCGGCCAAGTGATGGCACGCGGCACACCGGCTGAGATTGAAGCCAACCCCAACTCTCTGACGGGTCGCTACTTGGCGCAAGCGCTGCGCATCGACGTGCCAGCCAAACGCAACGCCTTCTTGCCGGTGGAGGCAGAAGAGCTGAAGTTCCAACGCAAGCTGCACAAAGATGCGTCGGCGCACCAAGTCATTCGCATCCGTGGTGCGCGTGGCAACAACTTGAAAAACGTCACCGCCGATTTCCCTGTGGGCTTGCTCACCTGCGTCACGGGTGTGTCGGGCTCGGGCAAATCCACGCTCGTCAACGACACGCTGTACACCGCTGCCGCGCACACCATTCACCGTGCGCACGACGAGCCAGCCGCGCACGATGACATCACCGGCCTCGACTATTTCGACAAAGTGATCAACGTCGACCAGTCGCCCATTGGCCGCACACCACGCAGCAACCCGGCCACGTACACGGGCCTCTTCACACCCATTCGTGAGTTGATGGCCGAAGTACCAATGGCGCGTGAACGCGGCTATGGCCCGGGGCGTTTCAGCTTCAACGTGGCCGCAGGTTCGGGCGGTGGCCGCTGCGAAGCTTGCCAAGGCGACGGCATGGTGAAAGTGGAAATGCACTTCTTGCCCGATGTGTATGTGCCTTGCGATGTGTGCCACGGCTTGCGCTACAACCGCGAAACGCTAGAGGTCATGTACAAGGGCAAAAACATCGCGCAAATCTTGGACCTGACCGTTGAAGCGGCTTTGGCGTTTTTCAACGCCGTGCCCAACATCGCGCGCAAGCTGCAAACCTTGATGGACGTGGGCCTGTCGTACCTGCAACTCGGCCAAGCCGCCACCACGCTATCCGGCGGTGAAGCGCAACGCGTGAAGCTGGCTTTGGAGCTAAGCAAACGCGACACAGGCCGCACGCTCTACATCTTGGATGAGCCCACCACAGGTCTGCACTTTGCCGATATTGCGCTGCTGCTGAAAGTGCTGCAACACCTGCGCGATGCAGGCAACACCATCGTCATCATTGAACACAACCTCGACGTGATCAAAACCGCTGACTGGCTGATTGACATGGGGCCTGAGGGCGGCAGCGGGGGCGGTACGGTGGTGGGTGTGGGCACGCCAGAAGACTTGGCGGCCAACCCTGCGAGCTTTACAGGCAAGTACTTAAAGCGCTTGTTGCCAAGCTGAGTGCGCGAGCGCTTTAGCTGTTAATGCTGATGCCCATGCGTGCCGTGCACATGGCGATGGGCAATTTCCTCAGCCGTGGCGGCGCGCACATCCGTCACGGTGCAGCGAAAGTTCAGCGCTTGACCCGCCAACTCGTGGTTGCCGTCTAGGTGCACTTCGGGTCCTTTGATTTTGACCACATTGAACACGCGTGGCTGCCCGTCGTCGCCTGCGCCTTGCAACTGCCCGCCCACTTTCACGCCGGGTGGAAATTCGGATTTAGGGATGACGCGCACCAAGGATTCGTCGCGCTCGCCAAAGGCATCTTCTGCGCTCAAATCCAGCGTGACAGCAAAACCGGCAGCTTGGCCATTGAGTGCGGCTTCGACCTTGGGAAAAATGTTTTCATAGCCGCCGTGCAGATACGACAAATGCCCCGAGTCCAAAGGCTTGCCTGCGGGAGTGGTGACTTGGTATTTGAGGGTGACGGCCGTGTCTTGAATGATTTGCATGGCTAGGCTTTGAATGAAAAACGCCATTGTCCACGACCGCACGGCTGGGTCCGCATCAAGCCTTACCATTCCATCCCATGAAACCTGTCATCCGTACCTTTTTCAAAACCCTGCGCCTTGTGCTGGGGCCCATCATGTTGCTCAAAGAGCACCTCACCCAACCCAAGGGCGTGCAGCGCGACACTGAGGCACAAGCCGCGGTCGATCTGCAATGCCAAAGCTTGGCTTTGTATCAATTCAGCACCTGCCCGTTTTGCATCAAGGTGCGCCAAGAAATGCGCCGTTTGTCGCTGTCCATCGACAAGCGCGATGCACAGCACAACACCGCAAACCGCGACGAACTGCTGCAAGGCAGCGGTGCCACCAAAGTGCCTTGCTTGAAGATTGTCGAAGCAAGCGGTCAAGTTCGTTGGTTGCAGGATTCGAATGCCATCGTGGCTTATTTACGTGAACGGTTTACGGCAATTAACTCCAAGCCTCAAAGTTTGTAATTCGTATCCCTGCATTTATTCGTGACCCGCACCGATGATGTGCGCAAGGATTACGGCGAGCGCCGATTTCAGCTGCTTGGACTCATTCATGGGCGACTGCATGCCCTAGTGTTCACGCCGCGAGATGACAAAGTCCATGTCATCAGCCTTCGCAAAGCCAATGCAAGAGAGGTCAAACACTATGAGCAATCGCAAAATTCAACCGAACACACCCGACACTGACAACCCCGCGTGGACAGCCAAGGATTTTGCGCAGGCGCGTCCTGCGCATGAGGTGTTGCCGGGAATTTTCAGCAAGGTACGTAGCGATGCATTGCTCACCCCTCGTGGTCGCCCGAAAGCCGAAGTGACGAAAGTGCGCGTGGGTATACGCCTGTCGTCAGAAGTGATTGACCATTTCAAAGCCAGCGGCGACGGCTGGCAAACAAGAATTGACGCCGCCCTGCGTCAGTTCATTTCAGAACACCCCAGCACCCGCTAATCCGCATCTGATCGCGTGGATGCCTAAACCGCTTTTGCAGCCTGCAAGGTTTCACGCGTTTGCAGCGCCACACGACGCGCAGCATCTGCAAAGTCATCACCCTTAGACGCATACAAAATCGCACGCGATGAGTTGACGATGATGGGGCCTGTGGTGTTGCCATTGGCCACACGCAAGCCTGCTTTGACCGTTGCCACCGCATCGCCGCCTTGTGCGCCCACACCGGGAATCAACAAAGGCACGGTGGGTGCGAGTTCACGCACACGTTCAATTTCTTTGGGGTAAGTCGCGCCCACCACCAAGCCCAATTGACCATTGAGGTTCCAAGGGCCTTGGGCCAAACGTGCCACGTGTTCGTACAACAAGGGCTGGCCATCCACAGACGCAAGGCGTTGGTTTTGCAAATCGTCACCGCCGGGGTTGGAGGTACGGCACAGCAAGAACGCGCCTTTGCCGTGGTACTTCAAATACGGCGCCACCGAGTCCCAGCCCATGAAGGGTGAGAGGGTCACGGCATCGGCACCATAGCGCTCAAAGGCTTCGATGGCGTATTGCTCGGCCGTGCTGCCGATGTCGCCGCGCTTGGCGTCCAAGATGATGGGCACATGGGGTGCGACGCGGCGCATGTGTTCCATCAAACGCTCCAACTGGCCTTCGGCGCGGTGCGCGGCAAAGTAGGCAATTTGGGGTTTAAAGCTGTTCACCAAATCTGCCGTGGCGTCGACGATGGCAGCGCAGAAGTCGTAAATCTTGTTCGAGTCACCCTTGATGCGGTCTGGGAACTTGGTGGGTTCGGGGTCGAGGCCCACGCACAGCATGGAGTTGTTTTGGCGCTCTGCGCCTTTAAGCATGTCAAGGAAGGTCATGCGGTGATTTTAGAAGGCTTACCATGCATCCCATGTCAGCCCTGCCCAAACTCACCCGTCGCCAACTTTGGACGCTCATCACGCTCACACTGGTGTGGGGCATCAACTGGCCCATCATGAAATTTGGCGTGACGGGGTTTCCACCGCTGACGTTTCGCAGCTTGTCGATGTTGATTGGTTTGCCCGTGCTGGGCCTTGCGCTGGTGCTGATGAAAGTGCCGCTGCGCATCCCCCGCGCACACTGGTGGGAGCTGTTGAAGCTGGCGTTTTTCAATCTGTTCGTTTGGCACGTGTTGGTCATCTTGGCGTTGCCCATGTTGTCGAGCGGACGCGCGGCCATCTTGGGTTACACCATGCCTATCTTCTCGGCCATCTGGGGCGTGTTTTGGTTCAACGCACCGCTGCGTGCGCGCCAGTGGCTCGGCGTGGCGGCAGCAGGTGTGGGCGTGTTGTTGCTACTTTGGAATGAATTGAACCATCTGTCTGGTCAACCGTTTTGGGTGCTGATGGTGTTAATCGCTGCCGCTGTTTGGGCCTATGGCACACAACGCTTGCGCCACACACCCATGGACGTGCCGACGCTGACCATCGCGTTTTGGATGACCAGCCTAACCACGGTGTTGCTCACGGTGCTGGCTTGCGTGTTTGAACAAGACCGTTGGTACATGCCTGCACCCAGCACGCAGTGGGCGATTCTTTACAACGCGCTGGGGGTGTTTGCGTTTGCGCAAGCGGCTTGGTTGACGTTGGCACGTGGGCTGCCGCCGGTGGCGTCCACCTTGAGCGTGATGTTCATTCCGGTGTTGGGCGTGTTCAGCGGCGCGTGGTGGCTGGGTGAGGTGCTGCACTGGCAAGACTGGACTGCGGTCGTGCTGATGGTGGTGGCGATTGCCTCTGTTCTTTGGCCAGCGCGGTCTTCTGCTTAGCTTTTGTTGCTGAGCTCGCTGCGGGCAGAGGCAGTGGGCAGGTTCCTCATGCTGGGGTACCAGAAATCGTCACCTGCCCACTGCCTCTACCCACAGACTGCGACCTACAAAAGTTTGATTCGTAAAACAGTTACTCAGTGCCCTTAAGGTGAGCCATCGCCAAACAAAGATCAGCCCACACCTTGGACTTCTCTGGCAAGTTACGCAACACATACGCAGGGTGGTACGTCACCACCACCGGCAAGTTTTGATACTGGTACACGCGGCCACGCAGTTTGCCCAGCGGCGTGGTTTCCACTTCGGGCACGGTGTCGCGCAACAAGGCCTGCACCGCAAAGCGGCCCATGGCCAAAATCATTTTGGGCTTCAGCAACGCCACTTGACGCTCAAGGTAAGGCAGACACTGCGCCACCTCTTCAGGCTTGGGGTTGCGGTTGCCAGGTGGGCGGCACTTGAGTACGTTGGCGATGTACACACCGCCGCCCTCTGCCGTGCGCTCGCCGGTGCGTGACAAGGTCATAGCGCCCAGCATGTTGTCGAGCAGCTTGCCGGCTTGGCCCACAAATGGTTCGCCTTGCAAGTCTTCGTTTTCGCCCGGGGCTTCGCCCACGATGAGCCAATCCACCTGCGGCGCTTGGCCTTCAACCGCAGGAGCGCCTACGCCAAACACGGTGTTTTTGCGCGAGCTGCACAGCGTGCAAGCTTGGCAGCCCGACACCGTGCTGTGCAAGGCTGACCAATCCATTTGGTCGATGCCTTCGGGGCGCTGAATGACGATGGGGGCAGGCTCTGCCTTGGCCACTGGCGCAGGCATTTGTCGCGCTGCGGTGTCATGGCCTGCGGCGTTGGCAATGGCTTGCGTGGCCAATTCGCTGGCAGCAGCAAAGCTGTGCGCTTCTTCGGCATGGGCTTGCATCACCACGTCGGTAGGCGCGGATGCGGATGTGTCGACCACCAAAGTTTCCACAGCGGGTGCGCCCATGACGGCAGCCTCTGACATGGGCGACCACACGCGCACGCCCATCTCGGCCAGCATGGCGCGTTGGCGTTTGTCGAGGTGCAGGGTGTCGGTCATGGTGTGTAGCTTACAGCTTGAGCGACATGACCACCGCGTGCTCGCGTTGGCCTTGGTCGGCAGGGTAGTAGTTTTTGCGTTCGCCCACGCGACGGTAGCCATAGCGTTCGTACACCTGCATGGCGTGGGTGTTGCCCACACGCACCTCTAGCCACAGCCATTGGGCGTGACGACTGCGCGCCCACACCGACAAGGCATCGAGCATGAGCACGCCATAGCCTTGACCCTGAAATTCAGGCGCGACGGTGATGTTGAGCAAGTGGACTTCTTCCACGCCCTCCATGGCCACAAAGTAGCCAATCAACGTGGCACCGCCCATCAACGCCAGCAACTGGTAGCCCGACTTGAGCGAGTCCGCAAAATTGCCGCGCGTCCACGGGTGGGCATAAGCACTGTTTTCGATGCGCAGCACGTCGTCGAGCAACGCTTCGGTCAGCGGCTCTAGGCGTACTTCGGGTTTCAAAACGGCGTTCATTGGGCAGCGGCTTGTTGTGCTTTGATTTGCATCCGCTCCTCGGTGGTCTGCGCCACTTTGTCACGGATGTAGAGTGGCAACGCTTCTTCGGGCGGTACGGCGGCGCCGGCCGTCCACGCCGCAGGGGCAAGACGCAGCAGCGCGGCGGCGGTGGGCAAAGCCATCACTTGAGGTGCCGTGAATGCGGTGGGCCAACGGCCTGCGTACACGGGCCATGCATTGCCTGCGGCAATGAAGCTGTCTTGCGACCACTCAGCGGGCCAGTGCAATGACTCGGGGCTGTGCAACTCGGGTGCTTGCGCGCAGCGCCATGTGCCTTGCATGGCGTTTGGCGTGAACTCATACGCCGCCACATACACCTGCTCCATGCGCGCATCCATCACGGCCAACACGCGGGTCACAGGCTGGGCAGCGGTTGCAGCATTCGCCACGCGAGCCTCTTCAGCGACAGCCAACAAAGTGTCAATCGGCAACACCGGCAAGTCCGCACCAAAGGCCAAACCCTGCGCCACCGAGCATGCGGTGCGCAAACCCGTGAACGCGCCCGGCCCACGACCAAACACCACGGCTTGCAAATCGGCCAAGGTCAACCCTGCCTCTTTCAAGAGCGCCAAGGTTTGCGGAATCTTGTGCGTATATGTGAGCGCACCGCCTGCGCTGGTGTGCGTCCATGTCTGCGTGCCGCGTGCGACCGCAAGAGAAAGGGTGTCGGTGCTGGTCTCTAAAGCCAGCCACTGGTGGGTGTGCATGGCGTGATTATCCCAGCCGTGATAATTTGCCTATGACTCCTCTGCACTTGCCCTCTTTGAACCCACTCGCACGCCGCACCAGCTCTGCACGATGGCATGTTGTGCCTTGGTCTTTGGCATGTGCATTCACGGTTGCCATGATGTGCGCCACAGTTTTGCAGGCGCATGCAGCCCCGCATTCCAAAGCGGTACGCAGCGAGCCGCCCCAACACACGGCGGGTGACATCGGCCAACTGCCCCCTGAAGTGCAAGCCGCGTTGCAACGCGCCAAAGTGCCGAGCGACAACTTCCACGTCATGGTGGTCGACACGCACGCCAGCAGCACACCACGCCTGAGCCACCAGGCCCAAGTGCGTGTGAACCCAGCGTCGCTGATGAAGCTGGCCACCACCACCGCCGCGCTCGACACCCTGGGCCCCGCCTTTGTGTGGCGCACGCCCGTGTATGTGGATGGCCCTGTGCGCGATGGCGTGCTGCAAGGCAATGTCTACATCAAAGGCAGCGGTGACCCGCGCTTGGTGGTGGAGCGTGTGTGGCTGTTGATGCGTCGCATTCAAGGCTTGGGCATCCACAAAATTCAAGGCGACATCGTGCTCGACCGCAGCGCCTTTGAAGTACCTGCCCGTGACGCTGCCAGCTTTGACGGCGAACCTCTACGCCCCTACAACGCAGCGCCCGATGCGCTGCTGCTCAACTTCAAATCACTGCTCATTCAATTCGTGCCCGACCGGTCTGCCAATGTGGCGCGCGTACAAATTGAGCCACCATTGGCGGGCGTGCAACTCCCCGCCACGGTAGCCCTTAGCAATGGTGACTGCAGTGACTACCGCAGTGCGTTGCGCGCTGATTGGAGCGACCCGACACGCATCCGCTTTGCAGGCAGCTTCCCCGCTGTGTGCGGCGAAAAAATGTGGCCCATCGCCTATGCCGCACCTCAGCAATTTGCACAACGCGCCATCGCCGGCATGTGGCAGCAACTCGGCGGCCACCTCAGCGGACAAGTGCGCGACGGCCTTGTGCCGACCAACTTGCAACCCACTTTTAATGTGGAATCTGCCAGCTTGGCCGAGACCATCCGCGACATCAACAAGTACAGCAACAACGTGATGGCGCAGCATGTGTTCCTCACGCTCAGCCAACAACAGCGCGGCGTGGGCAGCTTTGACGCCTCACGCGAGGTGATGCAACGTTGGTGGCGTGAACGCGTGGGCGGTGAAGTGCCCACCTTTGACAACGGCTCAGGCCTGAGCCGCGAAGAGCGCATCAGCGCACAAGCCCTCGCACGCTTGCTGCAAGTGGCTTGGGCCTCGCCCACCATGTCGGAGCTGATGAGCTCGCTACCTGTGACAGGCCTTGACGGCACGATGAAGCGCAGCAAAGCGCAAGCCAGCGCACATTTGAAAACCGGCAGCTTGCGTGATGTCGCAGGCGTGGCCGGGTTTGTGGACACGGCCAGCGGCAAACGCCTCGTGGTGGTGGCCATCTTGCACCACGCCAATGCCAATGCGGCACGTCCTGCGCTAGACGCCATGATTGACTGGGCAGGGAGACAACCTTAATGAACGACACCGAATGGATAGGCTACGCCGCCGCCAGCCTGACCACCGCCAGCTTTGTGCCGCAAGCGTGGCTGACCTTCAAGACCCGCGATGTGAGCGGTATTTCGTTGGGGATGTACAGCGCGTTCACCCTAGGCATTGCGCTGTGGTTAGCCTACGGCTTGCTGATTGAAGCCTGGCCTGTGGTGATTGCCAACATCATCACACTCGTGTTGGCTGCCAGTATTTTGGTGATGCGCTTGCGCTTTGGGCGCAAGGCCTAAGCCTTAAGGCGCCCAACCAAAAGCTTGCATGGTGTAGAGCATGCGATCAGCAAGGTATCTATTCGCCAAGGGTGTCAAGTTGATGTCGTCGGCGAAGACATAGCTTTGATAGCTCGTTGCGGTGAGCGGGCTGACCGTACTTAAGTCCGCAGGTAAGCAACCCGCCATCGATGTCGGCGTTGTACAAACGGGCATGTATAGGCCTGTGTCTGCTGTCAAAGCTAAGCCACTCACGTTGATGATGCGTGTCGTACCGTTGGTATCAAATTGGCCTGCAAAATTGTTGAAATCGCTGGAACGATCTAGCAAATAAACAGGTTTTTTATCTTGCCGATAGGCTGCATTCAATTTCGTCAGAAGTAAGAAATTAAAAGAGTTCAAGCCCGGCAGTGGGGAGGTAGTGATACTCAGCTGCTGAATATCAGCCAAAGACTTACTGTTCGGCGATGTCGCCGCCCAAGGTGTTCGTGCCATATTGATCGCAGGCATTACGACAACATGCTCAGCACCTGCCGCTGTCAGACGTTGAATGGCTGTCACCAAATTTGTCGTGGCGGTGTCCATGTCGGCGGCTGGTGTAGCACTGGCGACCGCAGCTTTGACTTCCCAATTACCCACAGCAATGACGATCAAATCTTTTTTGGCAACCACACCACTCGCTTGGGTCAAAAAAGTATCGATCTGCGTCACCACATGGCTCACCTTGGCGCGATCAGACGCATAACTGAAACCACCTGTTGCACTCAAAGCCGGACCCGTTGCGACATCTTTCACCACAATGCCATATCGCGCAGCAATACGCCCTGCAATCGTGATATCCGTCTCACCAGTTCGCACTGTAGACAAACCAGCACCGGAAGCATCCACATAGTTAAAACCATCGCCAAACGCGATCACACGTGTCGCCACAAACGGATCTACGGTGCTGCTGGCCCCGCCGCACGCAGACAACAGGGCGGCGGCCATGACGGAGCACAGGGCTTTGAGGGTTCGGCTAAAAATTGGATTCATCACAGGCTCTCTTTTGAGTACCACGTTAGTTTAACGAGTTGGCGTGGCAGCACGCGTCAAGCGGTCTCGCACGCCATCCCATTCGGGGGATAAGGGTGGGGTTTCGACCCAAATGTGCGCCACCCCTTGGGTGTCGAAGCTGCGCAATTGGGCAAACAGTTGGTGGGCGCAGTCTTGTGCCGATGCAGGCATGGCCTGGCATTTGAAGTGATTCGCATGGGCTACAGGCACTTGCACGGGGCTGCGCGCCCACACAGCGACCGTTGGATGGGGCAAGGCGTTGGCATTGCTCGCCAAGGTCTCATTCGCATACGCATCTATGGCATTTTGCAAATCAGTCGCCGACATCAGCTGCACTCTGGCCGCTGGCGCATAGTGCGACTCCAGGGTGCCCGAGGCTCGCGGCGCATCTGCATCAGGCGTGCTGGGGGTGATGACTGTCACACCACACGCGTCGCTGAGTTGCTGCGGCGTGAGCACGCCCGGGCGCAGCAGCACGGGTGCCGCGCGCGTGCAATCGACGATGGTGGATTCGATGCCCACGTCGCACGCGCCACCATCGATGATGAGCAAGTCATCGCCAAACTCATCCGCCACATGCGACGCCGTGGTGGGGCTGACGCGGCCAAACAAATTGGCGCTGGGTGCAGCCACACCAAACACGCCCAAGGCTTGGGCGCTTTGCAGCACGGCATTCGCTATCGGGTGCGATGGGCAACGCAAGCCCACCGAGTTTTGCTCGCCAGCCGCCACCGCGGCAACCTCGGGTCGGCGCGGCAAGATGAGGGTCAACGGACCGGGCCAAAACGCGGCAATGAGCTTTTGTGCAAAGTCAGGCACATGGCTGGCGAAGCGCTGCACACCTTGCGCGTTGGCCACATGCACGATGAGCGGGTGATTGGCAGGGCGGCCTTTGGCTTCAAAGATTTTGGCGACAGCTGCGTCATTGCCCGCATCGGCGGCCAAGCCATAAACAGTTTCTGTCGGCAAGCCCAACAGCTCACCGCGTTGCAAAGCTTGCGCAGCAGCGGTGATGGATGCGGGGAGTTGGCCGTTGAGGATCATGGGCTTGGCTTAAGGCACAACCATCAAAACGGTGCGATGCCCAAAATATCAGCCGCTTGCAAAGCCACAGTGCGCGCGGCTTCTGGCGTGGCGGCGGTGATGTTGAGGTGACCCATCTTGCGGCCCACACGTGCTTCGCGCTTGCCGTACAGGTGCAAATGTGTACCGGGTAAGGCCAGCACCTTTTGCCATGCAGGTTCCACTTGCTCAGCATTGGCATTGGCAAACCACAAATCACCCAACAGGTTGAGCATGAAGGCCGCGCTGTGCAAACGCGGCTGCGTCAATGGCAAATCAGCCATGGTGCGCACTTGCAGCTCAAACTGCGACACATCACACGCGTCTTGGCTGTAGTGGCCGCTGTTGTGGGGACGTGGGGCAATTTCATTCACCACCAACTGTCCGTCAGCCAACACAAAAAACTCCACGCACAACACGCCCACGTAGTTCAACTCTTGCGCCACGGCTTTGGCCGCGGTGATGGCTTGGTTGGCCAGCGCCTCAGGCACATTGCCTGCAAACACTTCCGTCACGGCCAAGATGCCATCGCGGTGCAGATTGCGTTGCACGGGCAAGTTCACCATCACGCCATCACGGCCACGCGCCACGATGACCGAGCACTCGCTGGCCAAGGGCAACATTTTTTCCAGCACACAAGGCACTTTGCCGAGCCTCGCCCAGCCCGCATTGAGCTCGTCACGCGTGGTCACGCGCAACTGGCCTTTGCCGTCGTAGCCCATGCGGGAGGTTTTCAAAATGCCGGGCAACAGGTGGTCGTTCACCGCAGCAAGTTGCTCCGCCGTGTCAATCACCGCATGCGGCGCCACAGGCACGCCGCAGGTCACAAAATGGGCTTTCTCACGCGCACGGTCTTGCGCCACAGCCACGGCAGATGCGGCGGGCGACACAGGCAGCGTGGCAGCGAGTTGCGCCAGCGCATCAGCAGGCACATTTTCAAATTCGGTGGTCACCGCTTGGCACACAGCGGCGAGTTGCTTCAAGCCTGCGGCATCCAAGTAGTCAGTGTGGATGTGGTGATGGCTCACCAAACCTGCGGGGCTTTGTGCATCGGGGTCGAGCACGGCGGTGTTGTAGCCCATGCGTTGGGCCACATGCGCCCACATGCGACCCAACTGGCCACCGCCTAATACGCCCAAGGTCGAGCCGGGCAGCAAAGGCTTCAAAGCTTGGCTCATAACCTGAGTCATAGGGGAGGCAACGTCATGTTGCGCGCCACTTCGGTTTGCGCCACACGGAAGGCTTGCAGTTTCTCGGCCAAGGCGGCGTCAGTCGATGCGAGCAAAGCTACGGCAAACAAAGCCGCGTTGGCCGCACCTGCATTGCCAATCGCAAAGGTCGCCACGGGAATACCTTTGGGCATTTGCACAATGCTGTGCAAAGAATCCACACCCTGCAAATGTTTGCTGGCCACCGGCACGCCCAACACGGGCACGATGGTTTTGGCGGCAATCATGCCGGGCAAGTGGGCTGCACCGCCCGCACCTGCGATGATGGCGCGCAAGCCTCGGCCTGTGGCACTTTCGGCGTAGGCAAACATGTCATCAGGCATGCGGTGGGCTGAAACCACGCGGGTTTCAAAAGTGATGCCAAATTCTTGGAGAATCTGGGCTGCATGTTGCATGGTGTCCCAATCAGAGTTGGAACCCATGACGACACCGACTTGGCACTGGGTCATGATGAAGGCTGTGTGTGAGCAAAAACGAATTTTAAGACGGGACCCCCATGATTGATGTGACAATGGAAAATTTCGAGGCCGATGTGATTGCCGCCTCACAAACCACCCCCGTGTTGGTGGACTTTTGGGCCGATTGGTGTGGCCCGTGCAAATCGCTCGGCCCCGTGCTCGAAAAGCTAGAAACCGACTACGCAGGCCGCTTCAACCTGGTCAAGATCAACGCCGACACCGAGCAACAGCTGGCGGGCGCATTTGGCGTGAAGAGCTTGCCCACCTGCATTTTGCTGATGGGCGGCCGCCCCGTCGATGGCTTTATGGGTGCATTGCCCGAAGGCAAAGTGCGTGAGTTTTTAGACAAGCATTTGCCATCTGACAACGACCTAGCGGCACAAGCCGATGCCCAAGAAGCCGAGCAACTCATCAACGCGGGTGATGCGCAAGCCGCCATCGCCAAGCTGCAAGAGGCCTTGAGCCTCAACACGGCTGACGACGAAACCCGTTACAACTTGGTCAAGCTGTTGATCTCGGTGGGCGAGCTGGAAGAAGCGCAAGCCGCTTTGGCGCCTAAGCTGACCGAAATCCCATTGCAACTGCGCTTTGACGCGCTGAACTACTGGCTGCAAGCCTTGCAGTTTGTGGCCACCGACGAGCGTGCCGCTTGGACGTTTGAACAGTTTGATGCAGCCATCGCCCAAAACAAACGCGACTTCGACACCCGTTTGGCCAAAGCACGCGTGTTGATTGCCGCTGAGTTGTTTGAAGCCGCGATGGACGAGTTGCTGGAAATCATCATGCGCGACAAGACGTGGAACCACGACGTGGCGCGCAAAACCTATGTGTCGATCTTGGAACTGATGACGCCCCCCAAGCCCAAAACGGACGATGCCGCCTTCGGCAAAACCGCAGGCGGCATCGAGTTAACCGGCAACGCGGCGGTGCAAGTAGACCCCGTGTTGGAGTTGATCTCTCGCTACCGCCGCAAGCTCAGCATGGCGCTGAACTGAAGCCTTAGTCCTTCAACCGATCCCAAGCCTCTTGGTACTTGGCGGCGGTTTGGGCAATCACTTCTTGCGGCAAATGTGGTGCAGGGGGTGATTTGCTCCAAGGCTTGCCTTGCACTTGGGCGGTTTCCAACCAATCACGCAAGAACTGCTTGTCGTAGCTCGGTGGGTTCACACCGTCTTTGAAGCTTTGTGCGTAGCTGTCGGCAGGCCAATAGCGTGAAGAGTCGGGTGTGAGCACCTCGTCCATCAACACGAGGTCGTTGTTGGCATCCAAACCAAACTCAAACTTGGTGTCAGCAATGATGATGCCTTTGGCGGCCGCCACGTCACGCGCGGTTTCGTACAAAGCGATGCTGACGGTTTTGATTTTTTCGGCCAAGCTGCCACCAATCATCTCCACCACTTGTTCGTAGGTGATGTTCTCGTCGTGGTCACCCACCGCCGCTTTGGCCGCAGGCGTGAAGATGGGCTCAGGCAACTTGCTGGCGTTCTTCAAACCTTTGGGCAGCTTGACGCCGCACACCGCTTGGTTCTCTTGGTATTCCTGCCAGCCGCTGCCTGCCAAATAGCCGCGCACCACGGCTTCCACGGGAATGGGCTTCAAGCGTTTGACCAACATCGAGCGGCCCGTGACTTGTGCCACTTCGTCCGCACTCACCACGCTCTCAGGGGCTTCGCCCGTCAAGTGGTTGGGGCAAATATGGCCCAGTTTTTTGAACCAAAACAAAGCCATTTGGGTGAGCAATTCGCCCTTGCCTGGAATGGCTTCGCCCATGATGACGTCAAACGCGCTGATGCGGTCTGAGGCAACCATCAAGATGCGGTCGTCGCCCACGGCATAGTTGTCGCGCACTTTGCCGCGTGCGAGCAAAGGCAAAGAAGTGAGCGCAGAGGTGTGCAAAGCTGTCATGGATTACTTCACCAACTGAGCGAGTTCGCCCTTGGCGTACTTGGCGGCCACCACTTGGAGACTGTCGCCTTTGACCTTGCTGCCTTGGCCTTCGCAACCGAATTCCAAATAGCGCTGTTTGCAAATGTTCATCGCAGCTTCGCGAGCAGGCTTGAGCCATTCGCGGGCATCGAATTTTTCTGGATTCTCGAACATGAACTTGCGTGCCGCTGCCGTCATGGCCAAGCGGATGTCGGTGTCGATGTTGACCTTGCGCACGCCGTGCTTGATGGCTTCTTGAATTTCAGACACGGGCACGCCAAACGTCGTTTTCATCTTGCCGCCGTATTGGTTGATGAGGGCCAACAGGTCTTGCGGCACGCTGCTAGAGCCATGCATGACCAAGTGGGTGTTGGGGATGCGCGCGTGAATTTCTTTGACGCGGCTGATGGCCAAGATGTCGCCTGTGGGTTCGCGTGTGAACTTGTATGCGCCGTGGCTGGTGCCAATCGCAATGGCCAAGGCGTCGAGCTGTGTGGCTTTGACAAACTGTGCAGCTTCTTCAGGGTCGGTCAACATTTGGCTGTGGTCGAGTTTGCCTTCTGCGCCAATGCCGTCTTCTTCACCGGCTTCGCCCGTTTCCAAGTTGCCCAAGCAACCCAATTCGCCTTCGACCGACACGCCCACTTTGTGCGCCATGGCCACCACTTGTTGTGTGACTTGCACGTTGTATTCAAAGCTAGAAGGCGTTTTGCCGTCTTCCATCAACGAGCCGTCCATCATGACGGAGCCAAACCCGAGGTCAATCGCACCCTGGCAAACCTTGGGCGATGTGCCGTGGTCTTGGTGCATGACCAAGGGAATGTGTGGGTAGGCTTCGGTGGCAGCTTGGATCAAATGCTTGATGAACGGCTCACCCGCGTATTTGCGTGCGCCAGCGCTGGCTTGCAAGATCACGGGCGCGCCCACGGCGTCGGCCGCCATCATCACGGCCTGCACTTGCTCCAAGTTGTTGACGTTGAAAGCTGGAATGCCGTAACCGTGCTCTGCAGCGTGGTCCAAAAGTTCGCGCATCGATACGAGTGCCATGGGGGAATCCTCAAAAATTAAAAACTGGTGTCACTGCTGGCAATTTTAAAGGCCGCAGTGACGCCCCATTAACGCACTTCGCAAATGCGCAGCATGTTGGTGCCACCGGGCGTGCCCATCGGGTCACCGCAGGTGATGGCATACACATCACCTGCATCCACAATGCCTCGCAATTTCAGATGCGCTTCCGCTTGGGCCAAGGCGGTGTCGCGGTCAGCGCTGGTGTCCATCAACAACGGGCGCACGTTGCGGAACAAGGCCATGCGGCGTTGCGAGGCCACTTTGGTGGTCACGGCGTAAATGGGGATGTGAATGCGATGGCGGCTCATCCACAACGCGGTCGAGCCCGACTCGGTCAAGGCCACGATGGCCTTGGCGCCCAAGTGGTGCGCCGTGAACAAGGCCCCCATCGCGATGGTTTGGTCAATGCGGGTGAAGGTTTGGCCTTTGAAATCGGCGTCCAACTCCACATCTTCCGCAGCCTCAGCGGCAGCACAAATTTTGGACATTTCTTCCACGGTTTCCTGTGGGTATTTGCCTGCCGCGGTTTCGGCGCTGAGCATGACGGCATCTGTGCCATCGATCACGGCGTTGGCCACGTCACTCACCTCGGCGCGGGTGGGCACGGGGTTGGTGATCATGCTCTCCATCATTTGGGTCGCGGTGATCACCACTTTGTCGTGCTGGCGTGCCAGCTTGATCATGCGTTTTTGCAGCGCGGGCACGGCGGCGTTGCCCACCTCTACCGCCAAATCACCTCGTGCCACCATGATGCCATCGCTGGCTCGCAAAATTTCATCCAGCAGCGGAATGGCCTCGGCACGCTCAATCTTGGCAATCAAGCCCGGCTTGTGTTTGTATTCAGCGCCCGCCACGTTGGCCAGTTGGCGCGCCATTTCCATGTCGGTGGCGTTTTTGGGAAAGCTCACCGCCAAGTAATCGGCTTGGAAGCTCATCGCGGTTTTGATGTCTTCCATGTCTTTGCCGGTCAAGGCCGGCGCGGTCAGGCCACCACCTTGTTTGTTGATGCCTTTGTTGTTGGACAACTCACCGCCCACCTTCACCGTGGTGTGCACTTGCTCACCGCGCACGGTGTCGACCGTCAACACAATCAAGCCGTCGTTGAGCAACAACAAGTCACCGGGCTTCACATCGCGGGGCAGTTCTTTGTAATCGAGGCCCACACCTTGCAAATCACCGGGTTCGGTGCGCGAGGCATCGAGCACAAACTTGGCGCCGTTCTCCAGCATGACCTTGCCATCGACAAACTTGCCCACGCGAATCTTGGGGCCTTGCAAGTCAGCCATGATGGCCACTTCGCGGCCGGCACGGGCGGCAGCTTCGCGCACCAAACGGGCTCGGTCAATGTGGTCTTGGGCTTTGCCGTGGCTGAAATTGAGACGAACCACGTTCACGCCGGCGCGGATCATGGCTTCGAGCAAAGCAGGGTCGCTGGAAGCGGGGCCTAATGTGGCAACGATTTTGGTGGCGTGACGGGCCATGACGGTCTCTCCTGTGGGTTATTGTTTGTTTGATTCTGACATGCTTAATGCATCACTCTGCGTTGGTTTTCAGCACATCAACCCTTGTCAACGAACGCTTTATGCTTCTTTTATGGACGATGGCCTTTGCACAGCAATGGGTAAATACCCATTTTTTCGACATCTGCGGCGATAATCAGGGAAGTAATTGATGCAAATCAGTGCAGATCTGCACAGGCCCCCTAAGATTCATTTCCTATGACCACACACATCCAACCTATCCTCCCCGGCGAACCCATGCCACACCGCAAAGTGATGCGCGAATGGCTGATTCCTTTGGCCGAGCGCACCACGGCGCTGGCCATTGTGATGCTCGTTGTTGACCTCGTGCTGTGGGCTGCCCTCATGGCCGGTACCGTTTTGTTTGAATCTTGGTGGGCCAAGCTTTTGAGCGGCTGCGTTGCGGGTTTCGTGATTGGCCGTTTGTTCATCATCGGCCACGACGCTTGCCACCAAAGCCTCACACCGCACCGCACCCTCAACAAATGGTTGGGTCGCATTGCCTTCTTGCCTTCGTTGACGGCTTACAGCTTGTGGGACATCGGCCACAACGTGGTGCACCACGGTTACACCAACCTCAAAAACTTCGACTTCGTGTGGGCCCCTTACACCCCAGAAGAATTTGCAGCCTTGAGCAAATGGGAACAACTCAAAGACCGCGTCTACCGCAGCGGCTGGGCACCTGGCCTGTACTACATGATTGAAATCTGGTGGAACAAGATGGTGTTCCCCAACGAAAAGAACATGCCCACACGCCGCCCCATCTTCACCAAAGACTGCTTGCTCATCACCGCCTTCGGTGCGGCTTGGGTGGCCATCATGGTGTGGGCAGCCATCGCCACTGAGCAAACCATCGGCTACATCTTGTTGATGGGCTTTGTGGTGCCGTTCTTCTTCTGGGTGACCATGATTGGTTTTGTGGTCTACGTGCACCACACCCATGTGGACGTGTCTTGGCACGAAGAGCGCACCGGCTGGTCGAAGGCATCGCCTTTTGTGTCCACCACCGTGCACCTGACCTTCCCCTTCAACATCGGCGCGCTGATGCACCACATCATGGAGCACACCGCGCACCACTTGGACATGAGCATCCCGCTGTACAAGTTGAAACAAGCGCAAAGCAAACTCGAAGAGTTGCTGCCTGAGCGCATCATCGTTCAGCCCTTCTCTTGGCGCTGGTATGTGCAAACCGCGCGCGACTGCAAGCTGTATGACTTCAAGACCGACAGCTGGACCACGTATGACGGCAAGGTCACCAGCCCTCGCGCCATGAAAGCTGCTTAATCAGCCAAGCCTTCAAAGCCCCGCAAGTTCACACGAATTTGCGGGGCTTTTTCTTGTACGCTTCACACCCATGAAACGCCTTGTTTTAACTTCACTCTTGGGCTGCTCCGTCGCCGCTCACGCCATGTGGGTGACCGTCACGCGCAACGAAGTAGCCACCGTCTACATCGACTCCATGTCCATCCAAAAAATGGGCTACAACCGCCGCGTGTGGGTGGTGTACGACCTGAATGCGCCTGACGCCACAGGCCAGCAATCGGTCAAATCCAACATCGACTACGACTGCACCGAGGGCAAATACAAAACCCTCAGCGCCAGCAGCCATCCCAACAAAATGGGCAACGGCCCCGCCATCAAAGCGCTGCCTGTGCCCGAAGGCTGGCGACCCATCAGCCAAGACAGCATGAGTCGGCAGTTGTTTGCGTTTGCGTGTGCTTGGTAATTAACCCGCAGCGCGTTTGGTCAAAATCTCAAACGCAGGCAAAGTCTTGCCTTCGAGCACTTCCAAGAAAGCACCACCGCCCGTGGAGATGTAACCCACTTGCTTCTCGATGCCGTACTTGGCAATGGCAGCCAAAGTGTCGCCACCTCCGGCAATGCTGAAGGCGCTCGATTCGGCAATGGCGTGCGCAATGGTTTTGGTGCCATTCTCAAACGCAGCAAATTCAAACACCCCCACAGGACCGTTCCACACGATCGTGCCTGCTTGCTTGAGTTGTTCAGCCAGCTTGGCAGCGGTCTGTGGGCCAATGTCCAAAATCATGTCGTCGTCGGCCACATCGGTGGCTTGCTTCACGGTGGCCACGGCATCCGCTGCAAAAGTTTTGGCCGTCACCACGTCGGTAGGGATTGGCACTTCTGCACCGCGTGATTTCATCAACTCGATCACGGCTTTGGCTTCATTCACCAAATCGTGCTCCGCCAAGCTCTTGCCGATGTTCAAACCAGCAGCGAGCATGAAGGTGTTGGCAATGCCGCCGCCCACGATGAGCTGGTCGACGTTGTTGGCCAAGCTCTTCAAAATCGTCAACTTGGTGGACACTTTGCTGCCCGCCACGATAGCAGCCAGTGGGCGCTTGGGATTGGCCAAGGCTTTGGTGATGGCGTCAATCTCGGCAGCCAACAAAGGACCGGCACAGGCCACCGGCGCATATTGCGCGATGCCGTAGGTGGTGCCTTCGGCGCGGTGCGAGGTGCCAAAAGCATCGTGCACAAAAATGTCACACAGCGCGCCCAGCTTACGGGCCAATTCGTCGTTGTTCTTTTTCTCGCCTTTGTTGATGCGGCAATTTTCCAACAACACCACATGGCCTGGCTCCACGTCCACGCCATCCACCCAGTTGGAAATCAGGGGCACGCGGCGGCCGAGCAACTCACTCAAACGTTCGGCCACAGGGGCCAATGAATCTTCGGGCTTGAACTCGCCTTCGGTGGGGCGCCCCAAATGAGACGTGACCATCACCGCAGCACCCACTTCGAGCGCCATGCGAATGGCGGGCACGCTCGCGCGGATGCGTGTGTCTTCGGTGATTTGACCATCGTCGTCTTGCGGCACGTTCAAGTCCGCGCGGATGAAAACACGTTTGCCTTTGGCCGAGCCGTTGGCACACAAATCAGAGAAGCGAATGACGTTCATGGAGGTAAGCGGTAAAAGTAAAAACTAGGGCTATTCTAAAAGTTCAGTTACCCACGCCCCACAAACGGCATTTTGGTGGCCATCACCGTCATGAACAACACATTGGCCGTCAACGGCAAACGAGCCATCGCCATGAAGGTGTCGGTCACACCTTGCATGTCCATGCGAGCTTCAGGCTTGACGCTGCCGTCGGCCTGCAAAGCACCAGCGGCGAACTTCTCGGTCATGTCGCTGGCCACGTTGCCAATGTCAATCTGGCCCACCGCAATGTCAAACGCACGGCCATCCAGCGCGGCGGCCTTGGTCATGCCCGTGATGGCGTGTTTGGTGGCCGTGTAGGCGATCGAACCGGGGCGTGGCGCATGCGCCGAAATCGACCCGTTGTTGATGATGCGCCCGCCCTGTGGACTCTGATCTTTCATCAACTTGAACGCGTGCGACAAGCAGTAAAACGCACCATTGAAATTCACATCCACCGAACGACGCCAATCGGCCCCCGACAAATCACCCGGCATGGTGGCGGGCAAAAAGATGCCCGCGTTGTTGAACAGCAAGTCCAAGCGGCCGTAGTTCACACGCACCTGTTCAAACAGCTTGGCCACATCGCTCTCGTTGCTCACATCACAAGGCACGGCCAACGCGTTACCCGCATGTGCGCCTGCCGCCTGCACGGTGGCTTGCAGCGCATCTGCACGACGCCCCACCAACACCACCTGCCAACCTTCAGCCAACAACGCCAACGCGCACGCTTTGCCAATGCCAGAACTGGCGCCTGTGACGATTGCTACTTTGCTCATGGGAATGCTCCTGTGTAATGCCGTGATTGTGAACAAGCTGGCGGCCAACTCAAACAGTCATTGTCTCGTGCGTGCAAGACACGCGTTGCTGACAGCGCGCTAAAGTAGCGGCCTATGAACCCAATTTTCAACAAAGTCATCCTCTTCACCGACACCGACGGCTTCGCACGTTTCCGAGAGGAAACCGTCGCGCTGTCCGAAGGCAAGCCGCAAGCGCGTTTGTCACCCCTCATGGCCAGCGGCGGTTTTCAACTGCGTCGCAGCCCTGTGGGGTTTCGCAGCGACTTCCATTGCACCGACAACCCGCAATGGTTGTTTGTGTTGGAAGGTCAAATGGAAATCTTTTTGCAAGATGGCACGTCGCGCATCTTCGGCCCAGGCGAGCACTTTTACTCAGCCGACGTGTTGCCCGCAGGCGCCACGTTTGATGCCCAAGTGCACGGTCACTGGAGCCGCCAAGTGGGACCTGACGAACTCGTCACCTTGTTTGTTCGCGGTTAATTGAGCGGGCTGAGCCACGCAGGACGCGTGGCTTACCAACCTAGCCCTAAGTGCAGGGGCAAATACACGGCCATGCCCAACACGATGGTGAGCAACACATTGCGTTTGGCAAAGTAAACCGCCACGCCCACCGCCGCCGCAAAGATGCGGGCGTCCTGCCAAGTGGCGATCAGCTCGCCTTGCGTCATCACAATTTCGGGCACCACCACGGCTGACAGCGCGGCGATGGGGGCGTATTGCAGGCCGCGTTGCGCCCAATGGGGCAAGTGCCATTCGGTGTTACTTAAAAAGAAAAAACAGCGCGTGACCACAGTGATGATGGCCAAGCCCGCGATGACCCAGAGGGTCCATGCGTCGGTCACGTTCAAGTCGGTGCTGCTCATGCCAGCCTCTCTTTCGCGGCCTTGAACTGTTCTGCCATCAAACAGGCGAACACGGCCATGAGAATGGCCAACACGATGTTGAGTTTCAAAGGCAAGGCATAAGCCAGCACCGCCGCAATGCCCGCAACGATGGCTGACAACACGCGCAATCGCGAGCTGGCTAAGGAGCATTGAATGCCCAGCAAACACAAAATGCCTGCAAAGCCCAAGCCCCAAGACGTGGGAATGGCGTTGGCCAAGGCAATGCCCAACAAGCTGCACGAAATCCAACTGGTCCAGTTGGCAAAACTCAAACCTGCCAAATAGGCTTCTTGCGTGAGGCGCAGTTCGTCGGTGTTCCCAGGGTGCGCGAAGCGGCGGGTGAACAACACATAGGTAGGGTCCGTGTTGAAGTAGCCCGTCACGATGCGGGGCCACCGTGGCAAGTGCATGAGGTAGCCACGCATGTGCAAGCTGAACACCACAAAACGCAAGTTCACACAAAAGCCCGCAGCCAGCACCACCCAAGCAGGCGCACCTGCCACGATGAGTGGCGTCGCAGCCAACTGTGAGCTACCGGCGTACACGACCAGCGTCATGAATACGGCCTCAAACACGCTCATGCCCGACTTGACCAAAGCGACGCCCGTCATCAATGCCCACGCAATTTGCCCAAAAGCTTGCGGGGCAAGATCACGCACACCGAGTTTGAACTCAGGATGTTGATAAAGCCTGCGTTGCCAAAACATCAGCTAAAACATTGGCCCGCAGTGAGCGGGAAGCCGCGCAAAAAGTCGGCCGCGTTCAAGCGTTTGCCACCTGCGCGTTGTAACTCGGTCACGCACAGCACGCCTTGGCCACAGGCCACGCGCACGCCGTGCGCATCGGCGCTCAACACAGTGCCCGCTGGTTTTTGAGGTGCGGTGTTTTCTACCGTGGCGCACCAGAGCTTGATGACGTCTGCGCCCAATTGCGCCGACGCCGCAGGGAAGGGATTGAACGCACGAACACGTCGACCAATCGCCTCAGCGGACAGTTGCCAGTCCACCGCAGCTTCCGCTTTTTCAATTTTGTGGGCATAGGTGATGCCCACCTCTGGCTGCTTCGCCGGCTGCAACTTGCCTGCCTGCGCATCGGCCAACGCACGCACCACCAAGGTGCCGCCCATGTCGGCCAAGCGGTCGTGCAGGCTGGCGGTGGTGTCGTCTGGGGCAATGTCGAGCACATCGGTCAGCAGCATGTCGCCCGTATCGAGGCCTGCGTCCATTTGCATGATGACCACGCCGGTTTGCGCATCTCCCGCTTCAATCGCGCGATGGATGGGTGCCGCGCCGCGCCAACGGGGCAACAACGAGGCATGAATGTTCAAGCAGCCCAAGCGCGGCGCATCCAACGTCCACTGCGGCAAGATGAGGCCATAGGCCGCCACCACCATCACATCCGCGTTGGCTTCGGCGATGGCAATTTGTGCAGCAGCTGCGTCGTCTGGGTATTTGCCGTCCAGGCGCAAGCTCAGGGGTTGCGCCACAGGAATGTGGTGCTGCACGGCCAGCTGCTTGACGGCAGAGGCTTGCAGCTTCATGCCGCGTCCGGCTGGGCGATCGGGCTGGGTCAGCACCAAGGGCACGGTGTGGCCTGCCGCCAAAATTTTGGCCAAAGCCTCGGCCGCAAATTCAGGCGTGCCCGCAAAGATGACGCGAAGCGAATCACTCATCGTCACGCAAAGCTTTGAGCAATTTCGTTTTGATGCGGTTGCGCTTCAAAGGCGAGAGGTACTCCACAAACACCTTGCCCATCAAGTGGTCCAACTCGTGCTGAATGCACACGGCCAACAAACCTTCGGCCTCGATGGTGCGTTCTTTGCCGTGCTCGTCGAAGGCCTTGACCTTCACCTGCGTGGCGCGTTCCACACCGTCGTAAATGCCGGGCACCGACAAACACCCCTCGTCACCTTTGACGCGCTCGTCACCCATCCAGGTGATTTCGGGGTTGATGAGCACCATGGGCTCGTCGCGCTCTTCAGAGGTGTCGATCACCACCAAGCGTTCATGCACATCCACTTGCGTGGCAGCCAAGCCGATGCCATTGGCGTCGTACATGGTTTCCAACATGTCGGCAATCAGGGTCTTGATGCGCGCGTCAATTTCTTGGACGGGCTGGGCCACCGTGTGGAGCTTGGGGTCGGGGAATCGGAGGATGTCTAACTTAGGCATGGCGATATTGTCTCTGGTTTTGAACTTTTCGACCGTTGGTCCTCTCCAAAGAACGCCCTGTTCTGACAATCCGTTTCACATTCCAAGGGAGAGGTTCATGGACAAAGACGAATTGCGCGCATGGCTGCGCTTAAGCATGACCGACGGCGTGGGCAACGAGACCGCACGCCAATTGCTGAGCTGCTTTGGCAGCCCGCAAGCAGTGTTTGAACACACCGAAACCTCGCTGTGCCAAGTGGTCACGCCTCAACAAGCACAAGCGCTGTTGAAGGTGCCCAACGCGCTGGCGGTGCAATGCGTGCGTACACATCAGTGGCTGATGCACCAGCCCGACACGCATGCCCATGCGCTGTGGACCTTGGGCGACCCGAACTACCCTGCTGAGCTCTTGCAACTGGCCGACCCACCGCTGATGCTTTACGTCGCGGGCCAAACGGCGCGCACGCTGGGCAACGCGGTGGCCATTGTGGGCAGCCGCAACCCCACCCCACAAGGGGCGCAGACGGCCGAGCAGTTTGGTGAGGCCCTCAGTGCAGCGGGGTTGTGTGTGGTGTCGGGCCTCGCTTTGGGCGTCGATGGTGCAGCCCACAAAGGCGCACTGCGCGGTGGCACAACCCACACCCATTGGCACACCGCCGCAGTGGTGGGCACAGGGCTAGACCGTGTGTACCCACGACAACACCACACACTGGCAGAGCAGATCGCCTTGCAAGGTTTGCTGATGAGCGAGTACCACTTAGGCACGGCACCACTCGCGCACAACTTTCCCAAGCGCAACCGCCTCATTGCAGCACTGGGTTTGGGCACTTTGGTGGTCGAGGCCGCATTGAAATCGGGTTCACTCATCACGGCCAACATGGCACTGGAGCTGAACCGCGAGGTGTTGGCCATTCCGGGCTCGATTCACGCCACACAATCGCATGGTTGCCATGCGCTGATTCGCCAAGGCGCGAAGTTGGTCGAGACCGCACACGATGTGTTGGAAGAATTGCAACTGACACCACCCCCACAGATCAACTTGTTTGCCGATGCACTTGAGGCGGATGACGTCACCGCCCCTGACGCCACCCATCCCCTGCTCACCCACATGGGCTTTGCACCTGTGAGCCTCGACGCATTACAAGGCCGCTGCGGGCTAGACACCGCCACATTGCAAGCACAGCTGCTCACCCTCGAACTTGACGGTGCCGTGGGTCGTTTGCCTGGCGGGTTGTTTCAGCGTTTGGCAACGGGCTAATCAGGGTCAACACCGATGTTTCAAATGCGGACCGAAATAAAAAACATGTATATTGGCCTCATGTTTGAAGTGCTCGTATTCGTCTATGAAAACTATTGGCGAGGCGATGCGTGTCCAGAGCTAGAGCAGCTGGGCCGCAAACTCAGCGCTGCTGGTTTTAACGTAGAAGACATCCAACAAGCTTTGTCGTGGCTCGACGAGCTGAACTTGGCCTCGCACAAAACCGAGTTGATCGACATCAGCCAAGCCGAGCGCGAACACCACACCGAATCTGCCCACAGCATGCGCGTGTACTCGGTGGCCGAGCAAGATCACTTAGGTGCCGAGTGCTTGGGCTTCATCAACTTTCTGGAATCTGCCGACGTGCTGTCACCCCACATGCGCGAAATCGTGATGGACCGCGCCATGGCAATCCCTGGTCACCCCATGCATTTGGATGACCTCAAGATCATTGTGTTGATGGTGTACTGGAGCATCGGCTTAGAGCCTGATGCGTTGGTGCTCGATGAGCTGTGCGACGACGCAGACCGCGTCGCGCACTAACCTCCCCGCGACCGCTTAGCCCTTGCGGCCAAAGCGATGCTCAATCTCTCCCACGATGCCGCGGCGAAAGACCAGCACGCACGTCACAAACGTGCAACCCATGATGATGGTGACCCACGAGCCCAAACTGGCCAAGTAGTTTTCCATCGTGATGATGACGGCGGCCCCCACGGCTGGCCCCACCAAGGTGCCCATGCCACCCAACAAGGTCATCAACACCACTTCACCCGACATTTGCCAGCCCACGTCTGTGAGCGTGGCCAAGCCAAAAGCAATCGCTTTGGTGGCACCAGCCAAACCAGCCAACGCAGCAGACAACACAAAGGCCACCAATTTGTAATGGTCCACGTTGTAGCCCAAAGACAAAGCGCGTTGTTCGTTCTCACGGATCGACTTCAACACTTGACCAAACGGTGAATGCACCACGCGGTAAATCAAAGCGAAAGCGGCCACAAAAATGGCGAGCACCATGTAGTACATGGTGGTGTCGCTCCCCATATCCACCACTCCGAACAATTTGCCTCGCGGGATGCTTTGAATGCCGTCTTCTGCGTAGGTGAACGGTGACTGCACACAGATGAAATAAATCATTTGCGCCAACGCCAAGGTCACCATCGCAAAGTAAATGCCTTGGCGGCGCACGGCCAACCAGCCCGTGAACAAACCAATGCAGGCCGCGGCCAATGTGCCTGAGAGCACGGCCACCTCAGGCGTCAAGCCCCACACCTTGGCAGCATGGCCCGACACGTAAGCCGCAAAGCCAAAAAACATAGCATGGCCAAACGAGAGCAAGCCCGTAAAACCAATCAACAAATTGAAGGCGCAGGCGAACAAACCAAAGCACAGCACCTTCATCAAGAACATGGGGTAGCCCACAAAGGGGGCGCCCAACAAGACCAGCAATAAGCTGGCGTAAATCCATCGTTTGCTCATCACTTCTCCCGCCCGAACAAGCCTGCTGGCCGGATCAACAACACAATCGCCATGATGACAAACACCACCGTGGTCGAAGCCTCTGGAAAGAACACCTTGGTCAGTCCCTCAATCAATCCCAACGCCAAACCTGTGACGATGGCGCCCAAGATAGACCCCATGCCACCAATCACCACCACCGCAAACACCACAATGATGATGTTGGAGCCCATCAGCGGGCTCACTTGGTAAATCGGCGCGGCCATCACACCGGCCAAGCCAGCCAGCCCCACACCAAACGCGTAAGTGAGCGTGACCATCAAAGGCACGTTGATGCCAAAGGCTTTAACCATGTTGGGGTTCTCAGTGCCTGCACGCAAATACGCGCCGAGTTTGGTTTTTTCAATCACAAACCAAGTGAAGAAGCACAACACGATCGACACCGCAATGACCCACACACGGTATTTGGGCAGCATCATGAAACCCAAGTCGAACACGCCACGGAACACCTCAGGCAGCTCATAGGGCAGGCCGGATGAACCATAAAATTCGCGGAAGATGCCTTCCAAAATCAGCGCCAAACCGAAGGTGAGCAACAAACCATACAAGTGGTCGAGCTGATGCAACCAGCGCAACATGGTCTTTTCAATGAACACGCCAATCAGCGCCACGCCCAATGGGGCAAGCCCCAGGGCCATCCAATAATTCACGCCTGCGTAGTTCAACAACATCCACGCGAAAAAAGCGCCCACCATGTAGAGCGCGCCATGTGCAAAGTTCACAATGTTGAGCATGCCGAAAATCACGGCCAAGCCCAATGACAAGATGGCATAAAAAGAGCCATTCACCAAACCCAACATGAGTTGCCCCATCAAGGCTTGTATGGGTACGCCAAAAATTTCAGTCATAAATCCGATTCAATGAGACGGACCGCGCCCGGCGGTCCGCCATGTCAGCACATTACTTCTTCGCGAATGCAGGGCAACGGCTTTGAGCCAAAGGCTGGAACGCCTCTTCGCCCTTGATGGTGCCCTTCAAGTTGTAGTAGTCCCATGGGCCTTTTGACTCCGAAGGCTTTTTGACTTGGAACAAGTACATGTCGTGCACCATGCGGCCATCCGGACGCAGCTTGCCGTTCTTGGCAAACATGTCGTTGATGGGCGTCTCTTGCATCTTCTTCATCACCGCGGCGGTGTCGTCTGTGCCAGCCGCTTGCACGGCCTTGAGGTAATGCATGGTGGATGAGTACACCGACGCGTGGTTGGAGTTGGGTTTTTTCTTCATCTCAGCTTCGTACTTTTGCGACCAAGCGCGTGTCTCGGGGTTCAAATCCCAATACCAACCTTCGGTCAAGTACAACCCTTGTGCGGTGTTCAAGCCAATCGCGTGCACGTCGGTGATCAACATCAACAAGGCGGCCAAGTTTTGTTTCTTGGTCAAACCAAATTCAGCGGCAGCCTTGATGCTGTTCACCGTGTCGCCACCCGCGTTGGCCAAGCCCACCACTTTGGCGCCTGAGCTTTGCGCTTGCAACAAGAAGGACGAGAAGTCACCCGTGGACAGTGGATGACGCACAGCGCCTTTCACGGTGCCGCCTGCGGCCTTCACCACATCGCCCGTGTCTTTTTCGAGGGAGTGGCCAAACGCATAGTCAGCGGTCAAGAAGAACCAGCTGTCGCCCCCGTCTTTCACAATGGCTTTGCCCACCACGTTGCTCAAGGCAATGGTGTCCATGAGGTAATGAACGCCCGTGCCTGGCGCGCAATCTTCGTTGGTCATGCGTGCCGTGGCGGCGCCCGTGACGATGGTGATTTTGTTTTTCTCTTTGCCCAAGGCTTGCACAGTCAGTGCCACCGCAGAGTTCAAGTTCTCCACCGTCATGTCCACGCCATCGCGGTCAAACCATTGTTGGGTGACGTTCTTGGCGATGTCGGGTTTGTTTTGGTGATCGGCGTTGACCACTTCAATGGGTTTGCCAAACATCTTGCCGCCAAAGTCTTTCACGGCCATCTTGGCAGCAGCCACAGCGCCGGGACCGCCGTAGTCGGCGTACACGCCCGACATGTCGGTCAACACGCCAATCTTCACGCTGTCGCCAGACAGTTTGCCTTGTGCCATGGCACCCGTAGAAACACCGGCCAAAAAGACAGCCGTTGCTGCTGCAATGGCTGAGGTCACGAAAGTACGCTTCATAGTTTGCTCCTGTTGAAAAAGGGCTTAGACGCCCAGATACTCGTTCAGCATTTGTGCTTTGTTATCGAGCTCATTTTTGTGAACCGTGGCCACGATCTGGCCATGCTCCATCACGTAGTGCCGATCTGCCAGCGGTGCGGCAAAACGGAAGTTTTGTTCGACCAACACAATCGTCAAGCCCTTGGCTTTGAGCTGGCGAATCACGCGGCTCAGTGTTTGCACAATCACCGGCGCGAGGCCTTCCGTGATTTCGTCCAGCAACAAAATGCGTGCGCCTGAGCGCAAGATACGCGCCATCGCCAACATCTGTTGCTCGCCCCCCGACAGGCGCGTGCCTTGGCTATGACGGCGTTCTTTGAGGTTGGGGAACATCTCGTAAATCTCGTCCACCGACATACCGCCAGGGCCAATTTTGGGTGGCAGCATCAGGTTTTCTTCACAGCTGAGCGTTGAAAAAATACCGCGCTCTTCAGGACAGTAGCCCAAGCCTAAGCGTGCAATTTGGTTGGTCTGCATGCCAATGGTTTCAACCCCATCGATTTGCACCGAACCTGTGCGACGTCCCGTCAACCCCAAAATGGATTTGATGGTGGTCGAGCGGCCTGCGCCATTGCGACCCAGCAAGGTGACCAATTCGCCCTCGTGAATTTCAAAATTCACACCGTGCAAAATGTGCGATTCACCATACCAAGAGTCCAGGCCGGCGACCTTCAAGAGTGGCGTGCTCATGCGGCCTCCTCCACGGTACCCACGTAGGCTTCCAGCACACGCGGGTCTTTGGACACTTGCGCGTACGGGCCTTCGGCCAACACCGAGCCACGCGCCAACACCGTGATGGTGTCTGACAAATCGGCAATGACATTCATGTTGTGTTCCACCATCAGCACCGTGCGATTGGCGGACACTTTGCGGATCAAGTCCACCACGCGGCTCACGTCTTCATGGCCCATGCCTTGGGTGGGCTCGTCCAACAGCATCAGCTCTGGATCCAGTGCCAACGTGGTCGCAATTTCAAGGGCACGTTTGCGGCCATAGGGCAGCTCTACCGTTTGTGTTTGCGCAAAGCTGGCCAAGTCCACTTGGTCTAACAAGTGCATGGCTTGCTCGTTCAAGCTGTTGAGGCTGTCTTCAGATTTCCAAAAATGAAAGCTCGTCCCGAGCTTGCGTTGCAAGCCGATGCGCACGTTTTCCAACACGCTCAGGTGGGGAAACACCGCCGAGATTTGGAACGATCGCACCATGCCCATGCGTGCCACCTCGGCGGCCTTGAGCGTGGTGATGTCTTGGCCGTTGTAAAAGATGTGGCCCGAGCTCACCGGCAAAAACTTGGTGAGCAAGTTGAACACCGTGGTTTTGCCTGCGCCATTGGGACCAATCAAGGCGTGAATGGAGCCGCGTTTGATTTGCAGGTTCACGCCATCGACCGCGATGAAGCCTTTGAATTCGCGCGTGAGCTGCTTGGTTTCTAAGATGAAGTCGTTGCGTGTCAAACCTGTGGCCTTCGATGAGTATCCGTCTGTCTAGGACGCGGATGCTAAGCACCGAATGCAAGGGATGCAAAGGGGTAAACCCGTTTTTCAGTCACCTGCAAGACAAAACAGGCAAGCGGCCGGCCTGGGCTGTCACCCAGGCGAAAAAAGCCGGTTCAAAAACCGGCTTGATCTTTGGGGCCAGGTGGCTTAAACCACAGCGCCTGAGTTTTCATCATCGGGGTCATGCGCGGCTTTGTTCGCGTGGTGCTTGATCAAGTCATCACGACGAATGCCCAGCCACATGGCAATGGCCGCCGCCACAAACACAGAGGAATAAATGCCAAAGCAAATGCCAATGGTCAGCGCCAGCGCAAAGTAGTGCAGTGTGGCACCCCCAAACAACAGCATGGACAGCACCATGAGCTGCGTACAACCGTGGGTGATGATGGTGCGGCTGATGGTAGAGGTGATGGCGTTGTCGATGATTTCCACCGTGTGCATCTTGCGATAGCGGCGGAAGTTTTCGCGAATTCGGTCAAAGATCACGACCGACTCGTTCACGGAATAGCCCAGCACCGCCAGCACAGCGGCCAACACGGGCAACGAAAACTCCCATTGGAAGAAAGCGAAGAAGCCCAAGATGATGACCACGTCATGCAAGTTCGCAATGATGGCCGCCACAGCAAACTTCCACTCGAAGCGCATGGCCAAATAAATCATGATGCCCACCACCACAAAGGCCAAGGCCTTGAGGCCATCGGCCGCCAACTCGTCGCCCACTTGCGGACCGACAAACTCGGTGCGGCGCAGCTGCACGTTGGCATCGGTGGCTTTGAGCGCGGTCAGCACTTGCTCGCTTTGTTGCGCTGAGCTTTGGCCTTTGACCGCAGGCATGCGAATCATCACATCGCGTGCGGTACCAAAGTTTTGCACTTGCACATCGGACAAACCGAGCTTGGCAATTTGGTCGCGCACGGCATTGAGGTCCGCAGGTTGGCTGTAGCTGACTTCCATCAGTGTGCCGCCCGTGAACTCGACCGACAGGTGCAAACCACGGCTAAACAAGAAAAACACCGCCGCCACAAACGTGATGAACGAGATGGCGTTGAACGCCACCGCATGCTTCATGAAGGGGATGTCTTTTTTAATCTTAAAAAATTCCACGATGACTTCCTTTTAAGCGCGCCACACCGTGCCAATGGACACGCTTTGCAATTTCTTCTTGCGGCCATACCAAACGTTGACCAAACCGCGTGAGAAGAACACCGCAGAGAACATGCTGGTCAAAATGCCCAAACAATGCACCACGGCAAAGCCGCGCACAGGGCCCGAACCAAAAGCCAACAAGGCCAAGCCTGCAATCAAGGTGGTGACGTTGGAGTCGAGGATGGTGGCCCACGCACGGTCGTAACCGGCATGGATGGCAGACTGAGGTGAGGCGCCGTTGCGCAACTCCTCGCGCACACGTTCGTTGATGAGCACGTTGGCGTCAATCGCCATCCCCAGCACCAAAGCCATCGCCGCCATGCCAGGCAAGGTGAGCGTGGCTTGCAACATCGAGAGCACCGCCACCAAGAGCAACAAGTTCACCGCCAAAGCCACGCTGGAGAACACACCAAACAACATGTAATAGATGCACATGAAGGCCGTCACGGCCACAAAACCCCAAGTGACCGAATCAAAACCTTTGGCAATGTTTTCGGCACCCAGGCTGGGGCCAATGGTGCGTTCCTCAATGATTTCCATCGGCGCCGCCAGCGAGCCCGCGCGCAACAGCAGCGCGGTGTCATTGGCTTCCACCGTGCTCATGCGGCCGGAAATTTGCACGCGGCCCCCGCCGATTTCGCTGCGAATCACAGGCGCTGTGACGACTTCGCCCTTGCCTTTTTCAAACAACAAAATCGCCATGCGCTTGCCCACGCTCTCACGCGTCACGTCTTTGAAGATGCGTGCGCCTTTGGCGTCAAGCGTCAAATGCACAGCCGCTTCTTGGTTTTGCGTGTCAAAGCCAGGTTGTGCGTCGGTGAGGTTTTCGCCAGTCAAGATGACTTGTTTTTTCACAATCACGGCCTGGCCGTTGCGGTCCATGAAGCGCTCGGTGCCAAACGGCACGGGGCCGTTGCCAAACTCTGCACTGCGGGCTTCGGCGCTGTCATCCACCATGCGGATTTCCAGCGTGGCGGTGCGACCCAAAATATCTTTGGCCTTGGCCGTGTCTTGCACGCCGGGCAGTTGCACCACGATGCGGTCGGTGCCTTGCTGTTGAATCACTGGTTCGGCCACGCCCAACTCGTTGATGCGGTTGTGCAAGGTGGTGATGTTTTGCTTGATGGCTTGCTCTTGCACGCGCTTGGCCGCCACGGGGTTGATGACCGCGGTGAGCTTGAAGTCGGCGCCGTCAGGACCACTGGTGGTTTGCAAATCCAAGAACTGGTCTTGAATCACGCGTTGTGCAGCCTCCAAGGTTTCCATGTCGCGGAAACGAATCTCGATGGTTTGGTTGTTGCGGCTGATGCCGCTGTGGCGCACGTTCTTTTCGCGCAAACCGGTGCGGATGTCACCGGCCAAGGACTCGGCCTTTTTGGTGAGCGCCGCAGGCATGTCAACTTGCAGCATGAAGTGCACACCACCGCGCAAGTCCAAACCCAAGTACATGGGCGCGGCGTTGAGCGAGGTCAGCCACGCGGGTGAGCGGGCCAACAAGTTGAGCGCCACCACATACGAGGCATCGTTGCCCTCGGGCACCAAGGCTTGCTGGATGGCGTCCTTGGCTTTGAGCTGTTGGTCGGTGCTGGCAAAGCGCACTTTGAGCGAGCCGTTGTCCAGCGTCATCGCATCGGGCGTGAGGTTGGCGGCAGCCAAAGCGGCTTGGACTCGCGCTTGCACCGCAAGGTCCACTTTCACGGAGGACTTGGCTGCAGACACCTGCACCGCAGGCGCTTCGCCAAAAAAGTTAGGCAGCGTGTAGAGGCTGCCGACAACCAAAGCGATCACGATGATCGCGTACTTCCAAAGGGGGTAACGGTTCATGATCGCTTCGTCGTCTCGTGGCTAATATTTACAGAGTGCAGAATTAAAGCGTACCTTTGGGCAGCACTTGCACCACGGCTTGGCGTTGCAATTGCACTTCCACGCCAGCAGCGATTTCGATGCTCACGGTGCCTTCAGACAACTTGGTCACTTTGCCGAGCAAACCACCCGCGGTGGCGATTTCGTCGCCTTTGGCGAGTGCATCGATCATGGCTTTGTGTTCTTTTTGACGCTTCATTTGTGGGCGAATCATCACGAAATACAAGACCACAAACATCAACACCAAAGGCAACATGCCTTGCAAAGAAGACATCAGGTCACCGCCAGCAGCAGCGGCAGGCGCGGTTTGGGCAAAAGCAGAAGAAATCAACACGGTCAAACTCCAATTTGAGGGACTGCTGCTGGGTGCAAAAACGCCCCAGCAGACCAACCGCGGATTGTATGCGGCTGGCTCAGTGCCTCAGTTGGGGACGGACCACTGTGCTTTCAAGCTGTTCCACTTCTCGCGCGCAGCCGCCAAGTGGCGCGCCTTGACGTGACCAAAGCCTTTGATTTGTTCAGGGATTCGCGCCATCTCCACCGCCAAGGCGTGGTTGCGGGTGTTGAGTTGGCCCAGCATGGTGTCCACGCTAGCTTGGTACTGGGCAATGAGGGCGCGCTCGGTGCGGCGCTCGTCGGTGTAGCCAAACACATCGAACGCTGTACCTCGGAGCCACTTGAAATGCTTGAGCACGTGAAAGCCTGTCAGCATGAGCGGTCCAAACGTTTGCTTTTGCAACTCGCCTTTGGCATTGGTCTTGGCAATCAGTGGTGGCGCCAAGTGGTAGTGGAGGGTGTAGTTGCCCTCAAACATGCCGTCGATCTTTTGCAAGAACGATGGGTCGGTGTGCAAACGCGCCACTTCGTACTCGTCCTTGTAGGCCATGAGTTTGAACAAGTTGCGCGCCACCGCTTCGGTGAGCGTAGTTTTGTGCAGCGGTGCCTCCGCTTGACGCACGCGCTCGACCAACGCGCGGTACCGGTTGGCATAGGCGACGCTTTGGTAGTCCGTCAAGAAGGCCACGCGTTTGTCGATCAGGGCATCCACCCCCACAGGTTTGTGGAACTGCACCACTTGCGCAGGCGCTAACAACGCCTGCACCTCGGCCCAATGCGCAGCGCAATGACGGCCCCACGCAAACGCCGCCTTGTTTTGTGCCACGGCCATGTTGTTGAGCTCCATGGCGCGCATCAAGGCATCCAGCCCCAACGGCACCCACCCTTTTTGCCAAGCAAAGCCCAAGACCATGGGATTGACGTAAATGCTGTCACCCAGCACTTGGGTGGCCACGCGATCGGCATCAAAGGCGCACACCGCTTCAACGCCCACGGTGTGGGCGATTTCAGCCAGGCATGCGTCGCCAGGGTTTTGCCAGTTGCCATTGCGCACAAATGCAGCGGTCGGTGCGCTGTGTGCATTGAGCGCCACATGCGTGCGACCGGCGCGCATGCGTTGCAAGGTTTCTTTGCCCGCCACCACGATGGGGTCACAGCCCATGACCAAATCGGCCGACGCCGTGCCAACACGTGTGGTGCGAATGTCGTCTTGGTGGTTGGCAATCAGCACGTGGCTCCATGTGGCCCCGCCTTTTTGCGCAAGACCTGCCGCGTCTTGCGTGACGATGCCCTTGCCTTCGATGTGCGCGGCCATGCCCAACAACTGGCCAATGGTGATGACGCCTGTGCCCCCCACACCCGCCACCACCATGCCCCAAGCTTGCGTGGTGTCAGGCAATGTGGGTTCGGGCAATGCCAGCGCAGGCAATTCGATGCGCGACACGTCTTTGGCTTTTTTCTTCAGGCTGCCCCCTTCGACGGTCACGAAGCTCGGGCAGAAACCTTTGACACAGCTGATGTCTTTGTTGCAGGTGCTTTGGTTGATGGTGCGCTTGCGGCCAAACTCGGTCTCAAGTGGCTCCACACTCATGCAGTTGCTTTGCACGCCGCAGTCACCGCAGCCTTCGCACACCAAGTCGTTGATCAACACGCGCACCGCAGGATCCACCAGGGTGCCGCGTTTGCGGCGGCGGCGTTTTTCGGTGGCGCAGGTTTGGTCGTAGATGATGACGGTGCAGCCCTTGATTTCACGCATCTCGCGTTGGATGCGGTCCAACTCGTCACGGTGAAAGACCGCCACGCCGTCGACCAAGCCCACGCCGTCGTATTTCTCAGGCTCGTCCGTCACCACGGTGATGCGTTGCGCGCCTTCGGCCTTCATGCTTTGCGCGATTTGCAACACACTGTGGCCCGAAACCGCAAGGCTTCCTTCTTCGCTATGGCGTTCGCCAACGGGTTGGCCCCCCGTCATAGCCACCGCGTCGTTGTACAAAATTTTGTAGGTGATGTTCACGCCCGCCGCGATGCTTTGGCGAATCGCCAAAATGCCGCTGTGGAAATACGTGCCATCGCCCAAGTTGGCGAAGATGTGCGGGTCGTTCACAAACGGTTGCTGGCCCACCCACGGCACGCCCTCGCCCCCCATTTGCGTGAAGCCATGGGTGTCGCGGTCCATCCACAGCACCATGAAGTGGCAACCAATCCCAGCCATCGCACGCGAGCCTTCGGGCACTTTGGTGGAGGTGTTGTGTGGGCAACCTGAGCAAAACCAAGGCATGCGATCGGCCTTCAGCGTGATCGCTGTCATGGCTTGTTCTTTGGCGGCGATGATGGCCAGTTGCGCGTGGATGCGCGCCGTGGTGTCGGCATCCACGCCGAGCTTGAGCACACGTTGTGCAATCGCTTTGGCAATGAGCGCAGGGTTCAGGTCTGCATTGGCACGCAACAAGGTGTTCGCGCTGGGGTTGGGCATGGACCATTCGCCGCCACCGCCGCCGAAGGGCCCTTGCGCGCCGTCTTGGCCCTCGATTTCGTTGAACTTGCCCAAGACATTGGGCCGCACATCGGCACGCCAGTTGTACAGCTCTTCTTTGAGTTGGTACTCAATGACTTGGCGTTTTTCCTCGATCACCAAAATCTCTTGCAAGCCCGTGGCGAACTCGCGTGTGAGCTGCGCATCCAACGGCCACACCACCGCGACCTTGTGCAAACGAATACCCAAACGACGACAGGTGGCATCGTCCAGCCCCAAGTCCAACAGGGCTTGCCGCGTGTCGTTGTAGGCCTTGCCACTGGCAATCAAACCGAGGCGATCGTTCGGGCCCTCGATGACGTTGTGGTTCAAACGGTTGGCACGCACATACGCCAGGGCCGCGTACCACTTGTAGTCAAACAAGCGGGCTTCTTGCTCTAGCGCCGTGTCGGGCCAGCGGATGTGCAGGCCGCCGGCTGGCATCTCAAACTCTGGAATGACGATGTTCACACGGTGCGGGTCGATCACCGCCGTCGAGCTGGACTCCACAATTTCTTGAATCGTCTTCATGCCCGACCACACGCCGCTGAAACGGCTCATGGCGATGGCGTGCAGCCCTAAATCCAAAATGTCTTGCACGCTGCTCGGGAAGAACACTGGTGTGCCACAGGCTTTGAAGATGTGGTCGCTTTGGTGCGCCGCGGTGGAGCTTTTGGCCACATGGTCGTCCCCGGCCACCGCCAGCACGCCGCCCCACGGCGTGGTGCCTGCCATGTTGGCGTGCTTGAACACATCCGAGCAACGGTCCACGCCCGGGCCTTTGCCATACCAAATGCCAAACACACCATCAAACTTGTTGCTGCCCTGCGGTGCAAAGCCGAGTTGCTGCGTGCCCCACAACGCGGTGGCCGCCAGCTCTTCGTTCACGCCGGGTTGAAACACAATGTTTTGTGCTTCTAAATAAGGCTTGGCTTTCCACAGCGATTGGTCGTAGGTGCCCAGTGGCGAACCACGGTAACCGCTGATGAAACCAGCGGTGTTTTTGCCTTGCAACGCATCACGTTGGCGCTGCAACAGAGGCAGCTTGACCAGCGCTTGCACGCCACTCATGAAAGCACGCCCCACCTCAAGGCTGTATTTGTCATCCAGCGTCACGGTGTCGAGTGCGCGGCGAATGTGCTCGGGCAGGGGGGCGTTCATGGCTTGCTCCAATCAATGGCGTGCATGGCCAAAGTTTAGAGCGAGATCTCCAAACCCACGCGCCTTGGATGACACCTAAGGCTCATGGTCTTCCCGCAATCAGTGCATCACGGGTGGTGCGTTGGGGTTCAACACATTCGCGCTGGCCTCTTCTGCGGCGCTCAAACCCACGCCCCATTCAGCAAGGCCTTGCAGCTTGTCGAGCAAAGCCAGCATCACGTGCAGCACAGAGGGGTTCATCTGCACTTGCACCGACTTGCCCGATTCCAAATCGAACTTCAAGGTGACCACATCCCCTGTTTGATTGAGCATCAAACCCGTGACCAACAACGGCGTGTCACCCATGGGCTTTTCTTTGGCCGCTTGGAAGGTTTCTTGAAAATTGAGTTGTTGCGTCACGGACGCTTGCTGAAAGGATTGCACGGCTTGCGCCACTTGGGGTGGATGCACGTGCGTCAACGCCTGCACGCTGAGTTGCTGCGCCCCTTGCAACAGGCCTTTGAGCACGTAGCGCGTGAGCCAAAAGCTGAACTCTTGGTCTTCATGGGTGTTGAAGCGAAACAGCACGCGGTCTTGCTGACACACCCACTCGCCATTGAACTGTTTGATACTCATCGCATCACTTGGGCCACAACACCCACAAGCGCAAGCTTTGTTTCATGCGGCCTGCAAACTCACCCGCCTCTGCCCCCGTGCCCGCAAAGTAGTCGGCACGCACAGCGCCCACAATCGCGCTGCCGGTGTCTTGCGCAAACACCAAACGTTGCAAATGGCCGCTGGGTCCCGCACTGGCCAGCCACACAGGCGTGCCGTAGGGGATCGAGTCTTTGTCCACGGCGATGGAGCGGCCCGCGGTGAGGGGGACGCCTTGCGCACCACGCGGACCCAGATCGGCATCCGCTGCGCTACGCACCTCTTCGCGGAAGAACACATAACGCGGGTTGCTCCACAGCATGTCTTGCACCAAGCGTGGGTTGCTTTGTTGGGTGCTGACCATCCACGCCTTGATGCCTGGCCACGACGCATCTTTGATCAACCCACGGTCCAACAACCAACGACCCACGCTTTGGTACGGTTGCTCGTTCGAGCCCGCAAACGCCAAGCGCACGATGCGGGTGGTGCCATCGGGTTGGGTGAGGCGCACACGGCCTGAGCCTTGGATGTGCAGTACCAGCGCATCGATGGGGTCGGCCAACCACGCCACTTCGCGACCGCGCAAGGCATCGCGTGCTTGTGGGAGGGTGTCTATCTCTTGGCGGCTGAACCACGGGCGCCCCGCACGACGCGCCTCGGCCAAGCCATCGGGCGGCGCATACAAAGGCACTTCAAAACCAGGGCGCATTTGTGCAGCCGCATCGAACATGGGTTCGTAGTAGCTGGTGAGCAACCCATCCGCGGCACCATCCAATGCCTCCACACGGTAAGGCTGCAAATGGCCCATCATCCACAAGCGACGGTCATCGTCACTGCCCAGCATGAGCTGACGCACGTCTTTGCACAACGGCGCAAACAAAGGGCCTGGGCGCTCGCAGTTTTGCAACCAAGCATTCCACGCGTCTTGCATCTGGTCGTTTTGCCAGCCCGGCACCTCGTTCCACGATGTCGCGACCCAGCGGCTGCGGTAGCTTTGTTGCGGGCTGGGTGTCCCGGGTGTGCCCGCCAAGCTGCCGCTTGCCCGAGGTGCATCGGCAGGGGCGCGAGCCGCTGGGTAGGGGCGCGCTTGCTCACTCACAGGGGCGCGGTGCGTTGTCCCGCAGCCGACCAACACCGCCACCGCGCTGGCGACGAGGAGGGCACGCGTCCACCGCACCAACACGCCCCTCATTCGCCACGCAGCAAGTTGGCGAGCTCGACCGCCGACTTCACATTCATCTTGTCAAACACACGGGCGCGGTGTACTTCCACCGTGCGCACGCTGATGTCGAGCTGATCTGCAATGAGTTTGTTGGGTAAGCCTTCAATGACCAAATGCATCACATCGCGCTCTCGGTCTGTCAAGTCAGCCAAGTTGTGTTGCAGGCTTTGTTTGGTGCGTAAGCTTTGCAGGGTTTGTGCCGAACGGACCAAGGCTTGCTCGATGCGGTCCACCAATGCGTTGTCTGAAAATGGTTTTTCACAAAAATCAAATGCGCCGCGCTTGACCGAATCGACCGCGGTGGGCACATCGGCATGGCCTGTCAAAAAGATCACCGGCAACACATCCAACAACTTGCGCTCCATGAGTTGCTCAAACAAGGCCAAGCCACTCATGCCAGGCATGCGCACGTCGAGCAACAAGCAGCCGGGTTGGGTGGGCTGCCAAGGGCCACTGGGTGTATTCAAAAATTCAGCGAACGCATCCGCACTGTCAAACGATTGACTGGGCAAGCGGCGCGAGCGCAGCAGCCACGCGAGGGCTTCACGCACGCCCGCGTCGTCATCCACAATAAATACCAATGCGTCTTCTGTCGGTTGCATAGATCAGGCCTCTGACCACGATTGTGGCAGGGTAAAACTGAACACCGTGCCACGGGGGAGGTTGGGCTGGTGACTCAAGAAGCCCCCGTGTTGCTCCACCACGGTGCGGCACAAACTCAGCCCCAAACCCATGCCTTCTTGTTTGGTGGTGAAAAACGGGGTGAAGAGTTTTTCGGCCACCACGTCGGGAATGCCATGGCCCAAATCGGCCACCAAAAATTCCAACCACCGGCTGCTGGCATTCGATGCGGCGGGTCGCACGGCCAGGGTCAGCACTTTGTGCGGCGTGTCGTCCGCCATGGCTTGCATGCCGTTACGCGCCAAGTTCAGCAACACTTGCTCGACCATGGTGCGGTCACACAACACAGCGGGTAAATCGGCCGAGCAGTTGACCACCACGCGCACCCCCAACTTGCGGGCCTGCAAGCTGACCAAAGGCATCACGTCATCCAGCAAGGTGCGGGGCGTGACCGCCTCACGTGCTTGGTCACGGCGACGCACAAAGTCATGCACGCTCTTGATCACCTTGCCCGCACGTTCGGCTTGTTGGCCAATGCGCTGAATCGCGCTGCTCAAGGTCTCGACCAACTGCGGGTCTTTGACCGCCGCCTCTTGCAACAAGTTCATGCTGCCCGTGGCGTAGCTTGAAATCGCCGCGAGCGGCTGGTTCAACTCGTGGCTCAACAACGAAGCCATTTCACCCACGGTGGCCAAACGCGCCGTGGCCTGCAAACGTTCTTGGCTCGCACGCGAGACCTCTTCCACTCGGCGTTGTGCGCTCACATCCAACACCGCACCCATCCAGCCGGTTTGTTCGCCCAGCGCGTTGATGAGCGGTGCCTCGAAAATCATCACCGGGAAACGCTCGCCGTTTTTGCGCATGAAGACCGACTCGGCCCCCTCGCGTGGCGGTGCATTGCCCGCCAAGCGCAAGGCTTGGCGTTGACCGTATTCGTCCACCATTTCAGGGGGCCAATAAGGTGCGGGAATGCTTTTGCCAATGAGCTCTTTGGATTCAAACCCCACCATCTCACAAAACGCGGGATTCACATAAGTGATGCGGCCTTCGTTGTCACGCGCGCGCAAGCCTGTGACGAGCGAGTCTTCCATCGCTTTGCGAAACGCCAAGGCATCCGCCAAGTCCAACTCCACGCGTTGGCGGCGGCGCATGTCACGGGCCAGCATGACGAGCACGGTGACCAAGGCAATCGCCATGGTGGTGACCAACGCGGTGAGCACATTGGGAAACAAATCTGGGGAACCGCGCCAACTGTCCATGCGCAACACCATGGTGTGACCAGGCAAGTCAATCAGCTGTTTGGCAATGAACACGCGCGAGCCACGACGCGCCGTGCCGTGCATGGCCAAGCGTGTGCCATCGGCTTCCGTGAAAGACACCTCTTGGCTACGGGTGAGTTGTGGCCCCACCATGTTGACCAAGATTTCACCCAATGAATAGGTGGCAATCGTGTAGCCCGTGAGCTGCCCATCGGCGATGACGGGCAAACACAAATCCATGATCTCCAAACCCAAGCCATCGGTTTGCGGCACGTAGGTGCTAGACCCGTAGCCCGGACCGCTTTGGCGATGCGCCACCCCACAGGCTTGCACCACTTCCGGCTGATTGGCGGCGCGGCCATAGCGGTTGAAGACTGGGGCCCGAAAAGGGGTGTCCACACTTTTGAGCACGCGCAAATCCGGGTCACGCAATTCCAAGCGCAACCACTCGCGGTGCTCACGCAACAAGGCGTGTGCGTCTTGCGTCCAAGGTACGACGGTGCGATCGGCATATTGCAGCGCTTGCAGGCTTTGCACGTTGCGCGTGAGGGCGGTCCGGATGTCGCTCACCGCGTCGGCGGCGTCGCGCTCTATGCGGCTTTGCATTTGGCTCACCTCGTAGCGTCCTGCCAACCACACCAAGGTGCTGAGCATGGAGATCACCAACATCACCAAGAGCACCCACAGTCCCCAGCGACGCACTTGCGGCCCAGCAAAGAACAGCATCACTCGACCTTGGTCACACGTGGGTTGACCCACGTGCCGTCAATTTGAAATTCGGTCGTACCTGCACGAACCAACGGTTTGCTCAACACCATTTGCGCCAGATAACTGGTCAGGCCCACCAACGGGTTGATGGTGGCCATGTACAAAGAGGCCGTGCCCGCGTTGATTTCTGGCACCACCACCACTTTGAGTTTTTGAGTTTCGCGCACCAAGTCTGCGCTGCCTTCAATCAATGCACCTGCCACCACGCCCTTCATTTGCAAGTTGTTGGTCGCAGCCACACCTTGGTCAATCCGCACATCGCCGCGCACAAAGTCAAACGCAAACCCATCGCTGAAAAGATCGCTGAAGTCCAAAGACAAACGGCGCGGTAAGGCCTGCAAGTTCAGCACGCCCAACAGGCGCGCTGCACCAGGCTCGGTCTTTAAGAATTGCCCTTTTTCAATGGCCAAGTTCATCTTGCCCGACATGCTGGCGTAGTCCAAAGTGATGGGGGAGCCTTGCCACGTGACTTGGCCTTCCAGTCGGCCTTCGCCATGACGAATGGCGCCGGGTGTGCCAAGACGGGTGAGCAATTCGCCACTGTCTTTGATGGCCAACACAAAACTGAGTTGTGTGCGGCGCAAGCGCGGACCGTCCGCCATCCAACTGCCATTGGCGGTCAACGTGGCTTCGGGCAAGGTGACGTTGAGTTTGTTGAGTCGCCATTCACGGGCGACATTCGAGCCGACACGGTTGACCGCTTCAATTTCGACACGGCCTAGTTTTTTGCCGCGCAAGGTCAACTCACCCACCACGATGTCGAGCGTGGGAATGCTGCTGGGTTGCTCGGTCAACATGCGTTCCACATCGGGCACCAAACTCGGCGGGATGTTCAAGTACGCCAAACGCACATACAACTGCGCGGGCACGTTGCCGCGCGAAGGCCGAACTTCGGCCGAGCCATTGAGCTCGTCCGCCCCTATGTTCAATCGCCACAAATCATCTTGGCGCGTCCCACCCACGACGACCTTGTGAATGACGCGATCCGCCACACGGATCTGGTCGGCCTGCAAGGCAGCAAACGTGGGCATGTAATCTTGTGCGCCCTCATCCGGGGCCTCGCTGCCAATGACGGATTTGGCCACGGCTTTGCGCTTGACAGGTGATGTGCCCGTGAGCTGCGTGAGTGCCGTGTTCCAGGCATCCAAATCCACCATGGGCAAACGCAAATTCAAACTCACCGCGTTGTCACGCATGGGCACCGCATCGGCCACGGACTGACCGACGGCAATGCCACCGCGCAGCACGCGGGGCCGTGGACCGCTGAGGTCACGCACATAGGTCACAGACACCCACCGATCCAACGTGACTTTGATTTGATCTTGCAACACACGCGACTTGGGTTGCAGCGATTCGCGGGTCAGCTGCGTCTCAATCTTCAATGGCATGGCCGTTGCAGCAGGCTTGCTCAACGGCGCGGGCAACGACAACGCCATGCCTTTGAGGTCGCTGCTGATCAGCAATTCGGGCTGCCCGCGACGCAAGCCCAAGATGGCGCTGTAGGCGGACTTGCCGTTGGCACGCAAAGCCAAGCGCGACACAAAACCTAACTCGCGCGCTTGGCGCAAACCCTCGGCCGTCAAGTGGCCATTGATTTTGAGTTGCAACGGCGATTGATCGTCACCACGGGCAAACGACAAGCCCCCATCTAATGTGGCATCACCGCCGAGCAACTGCGCTTGCACCCCTTGGAGTGCAAAGCCTTGCTCGCTGAATTGCAACTGGCCGCGCGTGTGATTGAGCACAGGCGTGCCCGGGATGATTTGTAGGGCATTGCCTGAAAAGGCAACACTGCCTTGCACCTTGGATGTGTGCAAGGCATCGATCGGCAATGTGAGTGCGAGCTTGTAATTGGCTTCGCCTGTGGCTTGGCTTTTGTTCAGCACTGTCCCCGTCAGCTCATTGAGCGGAGATTTGGCCACCATGTCCAGCACTTGTTGCACGGGCCCATGCCCTTCGCCTGTGACGTTGACCGTGGGCTTGGCCAAATCGGCAATATGGGCATCTACTTTTTGCCACACGACCTCGGGTGCGATGGCCAACTGCGTGCGTCCTTTGAAATGCAAAGCGCGGCGGTCAAATACCAAGTCACCGTCTAGGTCGGTCAGCGCTGGCCACACCTGCGTGGGTGTGGTTTTCGCAGACTCGGAGGGAACGTAGGCATAGCGGCCTTGGGTGATGTGTGAGGCAATTCGAAACTCACCCAACTTTGGGTTGTCGAACGGCATGTCACTCAAATGGCCGCGCAAGCGCAGCGTTGCATGACTGGCTTGCCCCGCCAACACGGCATCACGCACATAGGTGCGCACATGCGCAGGCAATGTGTTGGGCAAATAGCGATGGACGCGCGACACGTCGGCGCGCGCAATCGACGCCGTTAAATCCAACACGCCAGGCCAACGTGCATCGCCTTCACCGGTTTTCCAATTGCCATTGAATTCACCAGACACATCCGCATTGACCACGCGACCTTGTGTGAATTGAACACTCACCGCATCGCCTTTGATCTGCCACGCAAGCTGTGCCGTCGCGTCATCCAAGGTGAGGGTGGGTTCATCCAAGCCCATGGGCAAGGTCACGCTGCCTTTGTTGAAACTCACACGCGCTTGGCCGCTTTTGTGCGTGAGGTCGAACTCCAGCTGCGCCCCTTGTAAGCCTGGCACATGGGCCAGCGGACTCTCCGCCAAGGTGTCGCGCTGCATCGACAGCTGACGGACTTGGCCATGTGAGCTGTAGTGCAAGGTGTTGTCGTCGTTCTTTTGCCAAGTGGCTTTGAGTTGATTGACTTGGCCTTGCGGCTGCACACGCGCCAACATCGTGCGCCATGCTTCGGGCAACGGCAAACGCTGACCGATTTGTGTGAGCGCATCCAAATCCAAACGGTCTGCACTCAAACTGCCAGCGTCGAACCCATCACCACGCCAGCCCACGCGCACGACACCCCCTGGCCAGTGTTCGCCCTCTTGGGTGTCAAACACCAAATCTTGGCTGCTGATTTCAACGTCGCCTGCCACCGCTTGCGCCCCCAAACGCCCATGGACATGGCGCAAGCTCAGCGGCAACAAATCAGCGCCCAAACGGACATCCACAGCATCGAGCGCCACATCGGCCGTGACACCAACAGGTTGGCCTTTGTCCACATCCGCCCAGACACGCACAGCGCCACGGCCTTCTTGCAAAGACAGCCCTTTGTCCATCGATATCCATTGACGCAAGGTAGCCAGGTTGACGTAGGGAAGTTCCGCAAAAGCTTCACCGGACCACTGCGCCCAATCACCTGCCGATTGCCAAGGCCGTTGGTAAAACTTTCCGCGCACGCTGATGCGCCGACCCAAGGCCTCTGGCGGTGTGACATCGGCACGCAGTTCGTGGCGGAACCAACGGTTTTGAATCGACATGTCCACCGCTTTGAGCGTGAGCACGGGTGCACTTGCTTGCGTGCGATCCGCACGGCTCTCGTCTCGCCAGTGCACCACGCCACCCCGCACCACGAATTCGGGCTGTGAGAAGAACCAATCCGCCCCTCCGCCTTCGCCACCCATTTGCGTGTCTAAACCTGCCACCCAGACATGGCCTTGCGCATCACGGCGAATTTCGAGTTCGGGTTGCTCAATGTCGAGCTGTTCAAACTTGCCGCGCACCAACGACAAAGGCGACACCGCCGCCAGCACACGCGGCAAGCGCAAGGCCTCGCGGCCCTCGCGGTCAAACAAGCGCACATCGTTGACTTCAAACCATGGCACCCACCATCCGCCCTGTGTTTGAATGCCCCCGATTTCTAAACGCACGCCCATGGCGCGTGAGGCTTGTTGCTGAAGCACGTCACGGTAGTCGCCAATTCGCGGCACAATGAAAATGTGCAGAGCGCTCCACGCGATCAACACCACCACCCAAGCAAACGCCACTGCACCAAGCGCCCAATCAAGCGCACGTCGGCAACCCGACTTGGCAGTCAAGTCAAGAACCGTGTGTTTGGAAGTGGAGTTCACTGGATCGGACAAATGTTTCACGCGCTAGCCATATGAACGGAATTATCCCCTGCCCTATGCAGAATTTGAGTCACCATTCACGCTTCGTCCAACGCCTGCGCCGTCGATATGCCAATGCGTTGCATTTGCTGCCCACAGGCGCGCCTGTGTTGGCCACCATGCAGGTCTGCTTCGAGGCCTTGCGCCAAACCCACAGCTGCGGCGATGCGCTGCGCATCTTGCGCCAGCTGGTGATGGAACGCTTGGTGGTGTTGGACTGCGAGCAACATGCGAGCCTGGACACCGTCACCCGCGCCGTCACCGAGCTGGGCGAGTTCACGTTGGATGTGGCGTTCCAAGACGCCCAAGCCCAATTGGATGGCAACCATGGCATGCCGACCACGCCAAGCGGCGAACGCGCCACGTTATGGATCATTGGCATGGGCAAATTTGGCGCCCGTGAACTGAATGTGTCCAGCGACATCGACTTGATTTATGTGTACAACGAAGATGGCGAGACCACGGGCTTACCCGATGGTCGAGGTCGCATCAGCAACCACGATTACTTTGCCAAGGCCGTCAAACTGATTTACGCCTTGATTGGCGAGACCACCGAGCACGGTTTTGTGTTTCGCATGGACTTGGCGTTGCGTCCCAACGGCAACTCCGGCCCCAGCGTGGTGTCACGTCAGTCTCTGGAAGAGTATTTCTTGGTGCAAGGGCGTGAATGGGAGCGCTTTGCTTGGCTCAAAAGCCGTGTGGTTGCGCCTTTGAGCGCGCACGCCAATGCCTTTGAATTGCGCGACACGGTGCTGCCCTTTGTGTTTCGCCGCTATTTGGATTACAGCGTGTTTGAGTCATTGCGCGGTTTGCATCAGCAAATTCGCAAATACTCGGCCACCCGCAGCGCGGGCAGGCCCGAGCGCGCCAATGATGTGAAGCTGTCACGCGGTGGCATTCGTGAAATTGAATTCACTGTGCAACTGTTGCAAGTGGTGCGCGGCGGCCATTTCCCCGAACTGCGCACACGCCCCACACTGCAAGCCTTGCAGCGTCTAAGCCAAGCCAACCTCATGCCAACCGCAACAGCCGATGCCTTGGCCAAGGCTTATGTGTTTTTGCGCCAAGTCGAGCACCGCATCCAATACCTCGATGACCAACAAACCCATGTACTCCCGACCCAAGACGATGACCTGAATTGGATGGCTCTGACCTTGGGCTTTGGCGATGTTTGTGACTTTTTAAGTCAGCTCGACAGTCACCGTGAGTTGGTGGCGCAAGAGTTTGACCGCTTATTGGGTTTGGGCGAGAACACCGAGTCCAGCGGCAACGGCGAATGCAAAGGCTGCACACCGAAAAATGACTACGTCGATTTGGTCTCTTTGCTGCCCGATTTGAATCCGCGTTTGCGTGAACGCGTTGCCCATTGGTCAGAGCTGCCACGTGTGCGCGCTTTACGCGACGAAAGCGTGCAACGCTTACTGAAACTCTTGCAACGCACCAACGCTTGGATCGATGAGGGCCGCATCACCGAAGAAGCTGCCGTGCGTTGGAGCGACTGGATGGAGCCCTTGCTGCGCCGCGAAAGTTATTTGGCGTTGTTGATGGAGCGCCCGCGCGTGCATGAGCAACTCATGCGCTTGTTGGGTCTGGCACGTTGGCCCGCCAAGTATTTGCAGCAACACCCCGGCGTGATTGACGAACTGGCAGGCGAGGCTTTGCTGGCCGAGCGCTTTATCCCGATGGAGTTTGAGCAAGAACTGGAACGTCGCCTTGCGTCACTGCAGTCGACCGACCAAGCCGACGAAGAAACCCTGCTCAACCTGCTGCGCCGCGCCCACCACGCCGAGGTGTTCCGAACCTTGGCGCGTGATGTGGAAGGCCGCATCACCGTCGAACAAGTGGCCGATGATTTGAGTGCCTTGGCCGACAGCGTGTTGAAAATTACCAGCCGTTGGGTCTGGCAACACTTCAAGCAACGCCACCGCGACGAACCCCTGTTTGCCATTCTGGCCTACGGCAAGCTCGGCGGCAAAGAGCTGGGTTATGGCAGCGACTTAGACATTGTGTTTGTGTATGAAGATCCCCACGAACGTGCTGGCGAAATCTACGCAGCTTATGTGCGCAAGCTCATCAACTGGCTCACCGTCAAGACAGGTGATGGCGATTTGTACGAAATCGACACCGCCTTGCGCCCCAATGGCAACTCGGGGTTGTTGGTCTCCACCTTCGACGCCTACGCGGACTACCAATGCCAACGCGGCGAGAACACCGCGTGGACGTGGGAACACCAGGCCATGACGCGTGCGCGTTTTTGCTTGGGTTCGCCCGCGCTGCAAGCCCGCTTTGATGCGGTGCGCGCCCACGTGATCAACGCCAAACGCGACCACACGGCGCTGCGCCAAGAAATTGTGGCCATGCGCGACAAGCTGCGTGCGGCGCACCCCGTGAAGCCTGATTTGTTTGACGTCAAACACAGCGCGGGTGGCATGGTGGATGTCGAGTTTGCTGTGCAGTATTTGGTGCTGGCCCATGCACAGCAACACCCGTCATTGCTGGCAAACGTGGGCAACATTGCCTTGTTGCTCAACGCAGAAAAAGCGGGCTTGTTGCCTGTGGGAATTGGCGAGACGGCGGGCAGCGCCTACCGAGAACTGCGTCGTGTGCAACACCGTGCGCGCTTGGACGAGCAACCGACGCAAGTGCCTGCGCTGGAACTGGCGCGTGAATGTGCCGCCATTCAAGCGCTTTGGATGGCCGTGTTTGGCTGATCAGCCTTGACGAATCTTCTTCACCAAGGCCGTGGTGGAGTAACCATCGACAAACGGAATGGCTTGGGCGCGTCCACCGTAAGCGAGCACCACATGCGTCTCGGCCAGTTGGCTCATGTCGTAATCACCGCCCTTGACCAACACATCTGGGCGTAGCTCGGTGATGAGTTCAAGCGGTGTGTCTTCGTCAAACCACGTCACCAAACTCACCGACTCTAAAGCCGCCATCAAGGCCGCACGGTCAAATTCGTTGTTCAGTGGCCGGTCTGGACCTTTGCCCAAACGCCGTGCCGACGCATCGCTGTTCAACGCCACAACCAAACTGCCACCCAGGCTACGCGCTTGCGCCAAATACGAGGCGTGGCCTCGGTGCAACACATCAAACACGCCATTGGTAAACACCACAGGGCCGTTGGCCCGCAACGCAGCCATGCGCTGCACAGCGTCTGGGCGAGCCGCCAATTTGGATAAAAAAGCGGGAGGGGGCAAGGGAGTGTTGGTCATGGTCTGCCTATTTTAGGCGGCACCCTCGCGAACACGCCGCACATCAAGACCAACCGTTGGCCTTGTTTTCTGATTGGTTTTTTTGGTGACGCCAATGATTCACGGCTTCGCTAATGGCATTCAAATCATGCATGACCAACACGCGCTCGATTTGCCGACGGCGCAAGGCAGGCGCAGCGCCCCCCGCCCACACCTCCACCGAGGCGGGCAATAGCAAGGTCAACGCCATCAAACCGTCGACCACAGGGTTCGTGCTCATGTTCAGGCTGAAACTCAAAGCCACCACATCTGCACCATGCGCGATCGCCGCTTGCGCGATATCTCTCACGGGCGTTTGTGTGCCCAACGACACACAGCGACAGCCCTGCAAGGTGAGCAAACATTCCACCATCAACAGGCCCAAACCATGGGCCTCTTGCGGGAAGGTGGTGAGCAGCACCACGGGCTCACGACCTTGGGCAGCGGGTGGCAAAGCCACGATCGCTTGGCGCAACAAACTCCCCACACACTCGGTGTAGAGGTGTTCTTCATGCACCGCCAAATCCCCACGCGCCCATGCATCGCCCACCATGCCCGTCAGTGGCGCCACCACCTCGGTCACAAACCGTTGCAAGCCGTCTTGTGACAAGGTCTTGAGCAGTTCACGACGAATACCTTCATGGTCTTGTGTTTGCAACATGCCGATGTAGGCCATCAAATCTTCACGCACGTGTTTGGCCACGGCCGCATGCGCAGGCTGTCGCAATGCCTCGCCTCGGCTGAGATGCTGCAACGCTTCCATCGATTGCGCCACGATGCGGCCCGGACGGTGGCCTTGGTCCATCAAGCGCTTGATGACACGCAATTTCTCAACCTGCACCATGGGGTAGATGCGCTCGTCATTGGCATCACGACCGGGCATGGGAAAGCCGTACCGACGCTCCCACACGCGCAAAGTGTCCTTCCCTATGCCGGTGTCTCGCTCAACCGCAGCGATGGAAAGCGTCATATGTGAATGGTCGTCACGTGAGTTCATGAATGGAAATCCCCCGTTGGTGCGCATGGAGAATATTTCTGTCCTAGACAAGAATGCAATACTAGGCCATGATTGTCCCCTATTTGTGAAGGGCTTTGTGCAATGTACCGTTTTGTTTTCATAGGGATAAGCCTTTGGTGTGGCTTGACCCAAGCGCACAGCGCGCAAGAAGCCGTCAACACCTCGTCCGTGGCATGCCCTCGCGTGTTGCAGCACACGGTGCTGCGCTTGCAAGATGAAAAGCCACAAAACCTGTGCCAATACGCAGGCCAAGTCGTGGTGGTCGTGAACACCGCCAGTTTTTGCGGCTTTACCCCGCAGTACAAAGGCCTTGAAGCGTTGCACGCCAAATACAAAGACCGTGGTTTGGTGGTGCTGGGTTTTCCAAGCAACGATTTCTCTCAAGAACCTGACAGCAACGCCCAGATTGCCGACTTTTGTGAAAACACGTTTGGTGTGAAGTTCCCCATGTTTGTCAAAACCACCGTGCGTGGCAACGAGGCATTGCCTTTGTTCAAACAGCTGGCGGCGCAAACGGGCACCACACCAAAGTGGAACTTTTACAAATACATCATCAGCCGTGATGGCCAAGACATCCAAAGCTTCAGCAGCATGACGGGCCCACAAGACAAAAGCTTTGTGCAAGCCATTGAAAAGCAGTTGGCTGTGAAAGGCGCTGCCCCATGAAGCCTCGCATCGCCATCGTGGGCTCCGGCATTTCAGGCCTGTCTGCGGCACATCACTTGCAGGACCAAGCAGACATCACGTTGTTTGAAGCGGGCGACTATTTCGGTGGCCACACACACACCGTGGATGTCACTTTGCCCACACCCACGGGATTGCAAACGCATGGCGTGGACACCGGCTTTTTGGTCTACAACGAACGGACATACCCTGGGCTGATTGCGTTGTTCCAAGCGCTGCAAGTGACCACCGTCAAATCCGACATGTCGTTCTCCGTGCAAGTGCCACACAAGAATGGTCAAGGCGCCTTGGAATGGAATGGCGCCAACCTGAACACCGTGTTTGCGCAACGCAGCAATGTGTTCAAGCCCAGCTTCATCAAAATGCTGCGCGATGTGATTCGCTTCAACACCTTGGCCACCGAACTGGCCGAACGCAACCAAGACCATGAACTGGCGCAACCCTTGAGCGGTTTCTTGTTCTCACACAAATTCAGCGATGCGTTTCGTGACTGGTATTTGCTGCCCATGCTGGGTTGCATTTGGAGTTGCCCAACCGACCAAATGCTGAAATTTCCTGTGGCAACCATGATTCGCTTTTGTCACAACCACGGGTTGATTCAAGTGAACAACCGCCCCCAGTGGTACACCGTGGCTGGCGGCGCACGCCACTATGTGGAAAAAATCTTGGCACACATTCCAGACAAACGCCTCAACACCCCAGTCATCCAAATTGAACGCGATGCGCACAGCGTAACGGTGCAAACACACACAAGCATTGAACGCTTTGACCAAGTGATCTTGGCCAGTCATGCCGACCAGTCGCTGGCCCTGTTGGCCGAGCCCACCGCGCAAGAACAAGCCACTCTGAGCGCCATTCGCTACCACCCCAACCGCGCGGTGCTGCACACCGACACCTCGGTGATGCCCAAAAAGAAACTCGCATGGGCCGCCTGGAACTACGAACGCGCAGCACATGACAGCACCGAGTCCACACGCGTGTGTCTGCACTACTGGCTCAACTTGTTGCAGCCGTTGCCGTTTAGCCAAGATGTGATCGTCTCGCTCAACCCCGTGCGTGAGATTGACCCTGCACATGTGATCGGCGAATACGAATACGCCCATCCCGTGTTTGACCTGCCAGCCATTCAGGCACAAGCAGCCATGCCTCAACTACAAGGCCAACAACACACGTGGTTTGCGGGTGCGTGGATGGGCTATGGCTTTCATGAAGACGGGTTCAAGGCTGGGCGCGATGCGGCGCAGCACTTGCTCGCCAGCTTGGCACGATGAGTTTGCCCATGCAAAACCCGATGATCGGATTTGGCCAAGTGCGTCACACGCGCTTGCGCCCAAAGCGCCACGCTTTTGCCTACAGCACTTTCTTTTTGATGCTGCCCATGCGCACGCTGCAGACCCAAGGCCACGCGATTTTGCCCATCAACCGCGCTGGTGCGATCAGCTTTCACGATGTGGACCATGGCGATGGCCGCAACGCGGATGCGGGTGGTGCACTGTCTTGGCTCGACGAATTGCTGCACAGCGCGGGCATCGCCGACGCCACAGGCGAGGCGTGGCTGCATTGTTACCCGCGTGTATTGGGCTACACCTTCAAGCCTGTGAGCTTTTGGTATTGCCATGCCGCAGACAACCGCTTGCGCGCCATCGTGGTGGAGGTGAACAACACCTTTGGCGAACGCCATTGCTATTTGCTCGACCATCCGCGTTATGGCGTTGAGCAAGGTGCCCGCAAGGTGTTTCATGTGTCACCGTTTTGCGAAGTACAGGGCGACTACCGCTTTCGCTTCATGCGCACGACCGATCGCACCATCGCCTGCGTTGACCACGACGATGCGCACGGCCCCTTGATTGAAACCAGCGTGAGCGGAGAGCTCCAACCCATCACCCACCGTGCACTGCGCCATGCCCTGTGGGGCTACCCGCTGATGACGCTGATGGTGATGGCACGCATCCATTGGCAAGCGTTGAAGCTGTGGCTCAAACGCGTGCCGTTTTTCACCAAACCCACGCCACCCCACGATTTTGTGACCCGTTGACACAGAGAAGCACTGCCATGAACACCACCACGACCTCGGCCCCCGTCATCTCATGCACCTCAACCATGCCGGCGGCGGCGCGTCGCGTGGTCCGCTTGCTGCAGCGTTTACAGCACGGCACCTTGCATGTGCAATGGCCTGATGGGCGAGTGGAACAGTTTGGTTCGACCCACGGCACGGGTCTTCATGCCACCTTGCACTTGCACAGCTATGCACCGCTCACACAAGCCATGAAGTCGGGTGACATTGGCTTTGCCGAAAGCTACATCGCAGGTGAGTGGACCACCAACAACTTGGCCGAGTTGCTGCAACTGCTGGTGGCGAATCGCCGCGACATGGAAGAGCTGATTTACGGCAACTGGCTGGGCCGCTTGTTCTACCGCGTGCGTCACTTGCTGCATCGCAACACGCGCAGCAACAGCAAGAAAAACATCCATGCCCACTACGACTTGGGCAACGCGTTTTACGCGCTGTGGCTTGACCCCACGATGAACTATTCCTCGGCTTGGTTTGACAACGACCGCACCCAACCCTTGGACCAAGCACAAACAGCCAAAGTGCGTCGTGCCTTGCGCATGGTCGATGCCAAAGCGGGTGACCGCATTCTGGAAATCGGTTGTGGGTGGGGTGCGTTGGCAGAGCTCGGGGGTCAAGCCTTTGGGGCCCACATGAGTGGCGTGACCCTGAGCCACGAGCAACTGGCCTTTGCCAACCAACGCATGCAAACCCAAGGTTTGGCGGCCACCAGCGATCTGCGCTTGCAAGACTACCGCGACATTGACGACGGCCCTTACGACGCCATTTGCTCGATTGAAATGCTCGAAGCTGTGGGTCAAGAATATTGGCCCACGTATTTTGAAAGCGTGGCACGCTTGCTCAAATCGGGTGGCAAGGCATGTGTGCAAACCATCGTCATCGACGACAGCTTGTTTGACCGCTACGTGAAAAGCACCGACTTCATCCAGCAATACATCTTCCCCGGCGGCTGCTTGCCATGCCCGCGCGAGTTCCGCGCGCATGCCGAACGCGCAGGGCTGAAGGTGATCGACGAGTTGGCTTTTGGTTTGGACTATGCCGAAACCCTGCGCCGTTGGCGTCACCAGTTCATGGCCGATAAAGCGCAGGTGTTGCAACTTGGTTTTGACGAGCGCTTCATCCGCATTTGGGAGTTTTACCTCGCTTATTGCGAAGCCGCTTTTGAACAACACAACACGGACGTGGTTCAATACACCTTGGTCAAACCCTAAGCTCTTGCACACGGCCTATGTCGCTTTTCTTCAAACCCATGAACACGCCCATCACCAACTGGCAAGGGCGAAGCGTGTGGTTGATTGGTGCATCCAGCGGCATTGGTTTGGCAACCGCCAAGGCCCTGCATGCGGCGGGCGCACGGGTGGTCGTGTCGGCACGCAATGCCGAGTTGCTGCAACAGTTTGTCGATGCACACCCAGGTGCACAAGCTGTGGTACTCGACGTGGCAGATGCCAGCGCCATCACCGCGGCAGCTCGGTACGTGCAAGCACAACAAGGTTTGGATGTGGTGATGTACTGCGCAGGTTACTACCAAGCCATGCGTGCCACCTCGTATTCACTGCCAGAGATGTTGCGCCACTTGGAGATCAACTACACGGGCGCATTGCGCATGTTGGACGCCGTGTTGCCTGAACTGTTGCCGAACCAAAAGGGTCACCTCAGTTTCATTTCGAGTGTGGCCGGATTTCGCGGCTTGCCACAGAGCTTGGCATATGGCCCGACGAAAGCAGCCCTCATCCATTTGGCCGAAGCGTTGCATTACGACCTGTCACCGCACGGCATTGGCGTGAGTGTGATCAATCCCGGCTTTGTAGAAACCCCTCTAGTGGCTGGGAATGACTTCCCCATGCCAGCGCTCATCACGCCCGAAAAAGCTGCCCAAGAAATTTTGAAGGGATGGCGTAAAGGTGAATTTCACATCCACTTTCCCAAGCGATTCACGGGCATGCTTTTGTTGCTGCGTGTGTTGCCCTACCGTTGGTACTTTGCCTTGGTGCGTCGTGGCACAGGCATGTGATGTAGGCCATGTCTTCACACCCCGCCATGGTGGACTCTCCTGAAGCCGCATTGCAACGGGCCGTGTGCTTTTTTGAGCACATGCAGCCCAGCGATGTGGCACGCATGGCCGACATCTACACCGCGGACGCACAGTTCAAAGACCCGTTCAACGAAGTACAAGGCCTCCCGGCCATCGAACGCATCTTTGTCCACATGTTTGAAGCGCTAGAAGCGCCGCGCTTTGTGATCACAACCCAAGTGCTGCAAGGCACGCACGCTTTTGTGACATGGGACTTTTTGTTTGCCCAGCCACGCATGAACCACGACGCCACGCAAACCATTCGTGGCGCAACCCACTTCGTGTGGCGAGAGGAAAAGGGTGTGTGGCGCGTAGCCGTGCACCGAGACTACTGGGATGCCGCAGAAGAGTTGTATGAAAAGCTACCCGTGGTGGGTGGCCTGATGCGTTGGTTGAAAAAACGCGCCAACAGTTAGACAGGCAGCGTGTCTTTGAAACTCTGGCGTTGCGACAAACGCTCGTACAACGCACCCAAATTCGGGTGCTGACCACGCCAGTCGATGTGTGGGAAACGGAAATCCAAATAACCCACCGCCACGCCCACCGCGATATCGGCCAAGCTCAAATGAATGCCCACGCAATTGCTACGTTCGGCCAAGGCGCGGTCCATTGCCGTCAGGCTGTCATCGATTTTTTTCAATTGACGAGCAATCCATGCTTGGCTGCGTTCGCCCTCTTTGCGGCCAGGCCAAGTGGCTTCCAGGCGGGCCAAGATGGCAGCATCTAACAGCCCATCCGACAAGGCTTCCCAAGTTTTCACCTCTGCACGTTCACGACCAGCGCCCGGAATGAGCTTGCCGACCGGTGACAGTGTGTCGACGTATTCCACGATGACACGAGAGTCAAACAACGCCTCGCCACCTTCCATGATGAGGCACGGTACTTTGCCCAGAGGGTTGGATTCAGAAATGTTGGTGTCGGCCGACCACACGTCCTCGTTGACAAACTGGTAATCCAGTTTTTTCTCGGCCATGACGATGCGCACTTTGCGCACATAGGGGCTGGTGGTGGAACCAATCAGTTTCATAACGTTTTCACAGTTTTATTGGGGGTGTAGTTTATCTGGCTTGCGTATACATGGCACTTGAGGCCTGCACCTAAAATTGCAGGATGAGCAATACACACCACACTTCCCAAGCCATTTCCCAAGTGACCGCCCTGTCACCCCTAGACGGTCGCTACGCTGGCAAAGTCGCCGCTTTGCGCCCCTTGATGAGCGAGCAAGGCTATATGCACCGCCGCGTGCAAGTGGAAATCGCGTGGTTCATCGCCTTGAGCGATGCGGGTTTTGCCGAGTTCAAGCCTTTGAGTGCCGCCTCGCGCGACTATTTGATCAGCTTGGTAACGAACTTCAACACCGAAGACGCGTTGGCCATCAAAGACGAAGAGAAGGTCACCAACCACGACGTGAAGGCCGTGGAATACTGGATCAAGAAAAAATTCAAAGGCCACGCAGAGCTGGAGGCCGCTGCTGAGTTTGTGCACTTTGCCTGCACCAGCGAAGACATCAACAACACCAGCCACGCGCTGCAGTTGCAAGCCGGTCGTGATGAAGTCATCTTGCCTGGCCTGGATGGCTTGATTGCCAAGCTGCGCGAGATGGCCCACGCCTACGCCGATGTGCCCATGCTCAGCCGCACCCATGGCCAAACCGCCAGCCCCACCACCGTGGGCAAAGAAGTGGCCAACGTGGTGATGCGTTTGAAACAAGTGCGCGAGCGCATTGCAGGCGTGCACATCATGGCCAAAATGAATGGCGCTGTGGGCAACTACAACGCCCACCTGAGCGCTTGGCCTGACTTCGACTGGGAAGCCTTCAGCCGCAAAGTGGTCGAGACACCTGCACCCTTGGGCCTGGGTCTGACCTTCCAGCCCTACAGCATTCAGATCGAACACCACGACTACATGGCCGAGTTGTTTGACGCCGTGGCACGTGCCAACACGATTCTGATTGACTGGTCACGCGACGTGTGGGGCTATGTGTCTTTGGGTTATTTCAAACAGCGTTTGAAAGCTGGCGAAATTGGCTCATCCACCATGCCACACAAAGTCAACCCGATTGACTTTGAAAACGCCGAAGGCAACTTGGGCCTGGCCAACGCCGTGCTCAAACACCTGAGCGAAAAGCTGCCCATCAGCCGCTGGCAGCGCGACCTGACCGACTCCACCGTGTTGCGCAACATGGGCGTGGCGCTGGGTTACACCGCGTTGGCGTATCAATCGATGATGGTGGGTCTGAACAAACTCGAACTCAACGAAGAAGCGTTGGCGGCTGACCTCGATGCCGCGTGGGAAGTGTTGGCCGAACCCATCCAAACGGTGATGCGCCGCTACGGTGTGCAAGGCGCTTACGAGCAGCTCAAGGAAGTCACGCGCGGCAAGACCGTCACAGCTGAAGCACTGCACGGCTTGATTGCCTCGCTGCAAATTCCACAACCAGACATTGACCGCTTGCTGGCCATGACGCCCGGCAGCTACGTGGGCAAAGCCGCCGAACTGGCGCGTCGCGTTTAAACAGATGGCGATCAAATCGACCATCTTCAAAGCGAACGTCCAAATCGCTGACATTGACCACGGCTACTACGCCGACCACGCGCTCACCTTGGCGCGCCACCCCAGCGAGACCGACGAACGCATGATGGTGCGTTTGGTCGCACTGTCGCTGCAAGCGCACCAGTTGCAAGACACCTGCGGTGGTGACGGCGTATTGGCCTTTGGCGCAGGCCTGTCGGACCCCGACGAACCCGATGTGATGCTGACCGATTTCACAGGCCGCAAACGCCTGTGGATTGAGGTGGGTCAGCCCGAAGAAAAACCGCTGCTCAAAGCGTGCAGCAAGGCCGACCAAGTGATGTTGTATGTGTTCTCCAGCTCAGGCGATGTCTGGTGGAAGAACATGCAAAACAAACTCATCAAGCCGACGTCGCTGCAAGTGTGGCGCATTCCTAGCAGTGCCTCGCAAGACTTAGCCAAACTGGCCGAGCGCAGCATGCAGCTGCAAGCGACGATTCAAGAAGGTGTGGTGATGATGAGCAACGGCAAAACTACCGTCGACATCGAGTGCGAGCGCTGGAAGTAATCGCCGCCACTCTGACAAAGCGCACTTAAGGTGCGCTTTTTTCTTGCGCGTCTGATTTAGCTTCGCCGTCTGTGGTGGGCAGGCCCACATCCACGGAAGCACACGCCAGGGCACGCTCGGCGTATTTGTTGAAGCGCCAAGAAGTGCCGATCATGGTGATGCGCCGCCACGTGCTGCGCTTCTCGCCTGGCGACATTTCTGGCCAGTACTGCACTTCTTCAAAGGTGCGACCGCAACCTTTACATTCTTCGTCACCTTGGCTGGTGGAACAAATGGCAATGCAGGGCGCATCGGGCGTGGTGCGGTACCACCCCAGCCATGCCTCATAGGCTTTCTTGGGAAACCCTTGTTCGGCCGCTTCTTCGTGGTGGTAATAAATCATCAAGGCATAGACCTCGGCCAACGCACGGATTTCGGGCGCCAGCGTGACGCCATCGGGCGAGGGCTTTTGTTCGCGCCAATAGTTGATGGCCGCTTCAATGTCGGTGATGTGAATGCCAGCCATCGCGTTAGAGTCTGTTACCTAAAAAAGCAGGGTGAAAG
>Ga0228700_1000204_pt1 | contig 58699 bp, 67 predicted proteins | sample McNCre317_Aug_MG_FD_178019 | JGI IMG/M metagenome (GOLD analysis project Ga0228700, IMG submission 178019) | Freshwater microbial communities from McNutts Creek, Athens, Georgia, United States - 3-17_Aug_MG | ecosystem: Environmental > Aquatic > Freshwater > Creek | place: USA: Georgia...
GGCAAGCTCGCGGATGCGGCGAACAAGGAGAGCGGCGCCGAGCACAAGCTCGCGCGCAAGGTCGGCAAGCTCGCGGATGCGGCGAACAAGGAGAGCGGCGCCGAGCACAAGCTCGCGCGCAAGGTCGGCAAGCTCGCGGATGCGGCGAACAAGGAGAGCGGCGCCGAGCACAAGCTCGCGCGCAAGGTCGACGAACTCACAGGCGAACAGCACCAGCACACAAAGCACAACACAACGGAGCTGCCCGCAGCCGTCGAGCTGCCGCCCCGCGCCGAAGCGATCGAGCCGGAGATGCCGACCGTACAGACTGAGGCCTTCCGCGCCGTGCTGCCCTCGACGATGGGTTTCTTCGGTGCGCGCGGGGCGCACGCGCGCGCGTGCGCATTCGTATTGCAGCAGGTGACGCGAGCGGCGCGGTAAGCCGTGGTATATAGGCGCCGGACAGGCGCCGCGCCGAGCGATGTCGGCCGTCCCGGTGCTCGCAGCGAACGTGCACAGCGCGCTCGCGCAGGCCGACTTCGAGGGCCTCGCGAACGCCGAACGCAGCGCCGCGGTGGCGCTCGCCGAGGTGCGCGCGCTGCAGAGCGCCTTCGTGTGCGCGCAGTTCAACGCTCCCCATGCCGCACTGCGCAGTGCCGACGCCACGGCGGTCGGCTGGCACCTACACGCACTGCTCGCAGAAGACGAGGGCCGCGTGCGGCGCGAGACAGTGCAGGCCGTGCGGCCGTCGCCCGGGCTCGCGCCCGTGCAGCAGCTGCGGCAGTACATGCTGCTGCTCGCGCGGCTGCCGAATTTCTGGCTCGGCGCGCAGGCGCTGCAGCAGCAGCTGCTCGCGGGCGCGAGTGGCGCACAGCAGCAGTTCGCTCAGGACTGGACGCCGGTGCAGCTGGAGGTCCGCCTGCTTGCTAGCAGTGCTTGTGCGTGTATGTATGCCGGTTGCAGACACTGACACATGCGGCGGAGCAGGGCGAGAACGACCTCTACCGCGACCTCGGCAGCGTGCGCGCGTACCTCTTCAGCGGCGGGCTGCCGCTCACGGCGGCGGACGCGAGCGCCGAGAGCGTGAGCCTCGCGCGCGCCGCGCACATCACGGGCGAGGCGCTCGAGCGGCTGCAGATGCCCGTGCTCCGCGCGGTGCTGCACTTCGAGAGCGGCGCTGTGCTGCACCTCGTCGCGACGCCGTGCTCGGCGAAAGGCCGTGTGCTGCACGAGCTCGAGCGCGACATGACGCCGAGCGCGCAGCTGCCGCGCGCCTCGCGGGGCACGGCGGTGCTCACGGTCTCGTGCAGCGGCATTCAGCACGACGCGCCGCATGTCGGTGGCGCCGCGCGCAACGTGCGGGTTGCACACGTTGACGGCCTGGGCACCCACCCCAAGCACGGCGTGCACGACTCGGCTGTCGTCGAGCTCGCCGTCCCGGCGCTGCAGCATGCCGCGCGCTTCATCGGCGAGGTGCACTTCATGTCGCAGATCGCGAAGGTCAGCTGTCTTGCCCTTGCGTCTGCGTGTATGTGTGTCTGCACTGCTAACACATGAGCTGCAGGAGATCCTGCGCACGCGCCCGGACCCGGACTCGGTCGTCGCGGCGCTCGTGCAGCCACAGAAGGGCGTGCGCCTGCGCGACGAGGCGCAGATGTGCGCGTACTGGGAAGAACTGCGCGGCGCGCTCACGGAGCCCGAGCGCCGCTGCCTCGAGCTCGGCGTGCAACGCATGCACGAGGCGCAACTGCTCTCGTACAAGGCCGTCGCCGGCCGCGTGTGCTCCGCGCTCGCGCCGACGACGCAGCCCGTCGAGCACGTGGCGCCGCCCGCGCCGAGCCTGCACCACGTCGAGGTGCGCGTGCACATCAAGGGCAGCCGCTCTATGCCGTGTGCGATGCTAAACCGCGGCCCGCGCAGCCTCAACGTGCGCGTGGACAATATGTTCACACTCGAGTCGCACGTGGCGTGCCTGCCGTAGCCTGTCGTTATCTTTGCGGTTACTCAATACATCTGCTTTGGCGCGCTTTTTGCCTGTCTGGGCTACTCCGATTATAATGGTTTTACGGACCCCCCCACACCGCCACACCTCTCTGGCAAGTTCCAGACACTATTAATGACAATGACAATGATAATTCATCTCTCTATACTCTATACTCTATCTCTATTCTACTACATTATATACACTGTTATATAGTCTTCTTTTTTCCTGAAATGAGTAGAAGGTTAGAAAGAGAAAGAGATATAGTAACAGAAGAGAGAAAGGAATTATCATTATCATTGTCATTAATAGTGTCTGGAACTTGCCAGAGAGGTGTGGCGGTGTGGGGGGGGTCCGTATAACGATTGTAGTCGGAATGGCGAAAAGCGCGGGAACCCGCCAGCACGGGCTGGTTGGTATCGATACGTATCGATACGTTCCGGTACGTATCGATACGTATCACGCGCAAATCCGTTCAAACCAAATCCGTTCACATCGCTCCGATTATAATGGTTTTACGGACCCCCCCCCACACCGCCACACCTCTCTGGCAAGTTCCAGACACTATTAATGACAATGACAATGATAATTCATCTCTCTATACTCTATACTCTATCTCTATTCTACTACATTATATACACTGTTATATAGTCTTCTTTTTTCCTGAAATGAGTAGAAGGTTAGAAAGAGAAAGAGATATAGTAACAGAAGAGAAAAAGGAATTATCATTATCATTGTCATTAATAGTGTCTGGAACTTGCCAGAGAGGTGTGGCGGTGTGGGGGGGGGTCCGTAAAACCATTATACTCGGAGCGATTTGAACGGATTTGGTTTGAACGGATTTGTGTGTGATACGAATCGATACGTATCAATACGAATCGATACGAAGCGATACACGAACTGCCTTTATTTGGTCTCGGACGTGGGCGCGGCTGCAACCACACGTTCCCGCCACCCAGCATGTCCACACATACTGAGAGAATGCAAGAAGCACAGCGGCTCGTGCTGCTCGCGGACGTGTGCGACCACCTCGCCGTGGCGCACAACACCGGCGTCGCAGAGCCCGTGCCGGCCTCGCTGCTCTGCGCATCGGAGGGTGTGAGCGTCCTCTCGTGGGACGAGTTCACGGTGACGTGCACGAGCAACTGGTTTGGCGCGGATGTCAGCCGCTATCCCACTGTGCTTTTGCGCGACGGGCCGAGCACCAACCGCGAACTCGCACTGCGCCTCGTCACGTCGCTTGAGAAGGCGAGCATGGAGAAGCTGGAGCTGCTGCGCCTGCTGCTACCCTGCTGCCGGCGCACGTGGAACCGCGCGCTCGACTCATACCGTTCGTTCATCTCGGCGAACGGCGGTGTCGATGAGTGCAACACGCAGGAGGGCCCGGCGCAGCGCGCCTTCGCGAGCGTGTTGCTGCAGCGCGCAGTCAAGGTTGCATTGTACACGTGGGCGGTGTGTGAACAGGATTGAAGCTTTCGCTGTTCTGTATGCTGCCAGTGCTCCCGCGCCGCGTGCGGCTGCGCGTGTGCCTGCCGCTGCCGTACTGCAGCCACCCGTTCTGCTGCATGATCGTAAAAGCCGTCTGCTGTCTGTAGCCGTATCTGCGCGGAAAGCGCTGCTTGTTCGCGCACAGGAGCACCATGAGGGCGACCACGCACACTGCCATCACGGCTGTCAGCGTGAACATGGCATTTGAGAGCATGCTCACAGTGTCCGGGTTGATGCGTTCCCTTAGCGTGGAGAGCAGCGTCGCCGCAACGAGACTTATGATTAGGTCGGCGGAGGCTATGCACATGAACAGAAAGCAAAAGCGAACCAGTTGTGGGCGGTACATTAGTCACAGGGCGGCATGCGGCCTTAAACTGCGTGGCTGGCACGGAGAACACCTTCAGCGCACCTAGAAAAGGTGTGCTCTACACACAAGTAGCAAATGCAGAACCAGCAGCGCAACACGCACCTCGATCTGCTGCTCGTGGTCATGTTCATGACAGTTTATGTCAGCAGCATCCTGTATCTGTTGGTGCCGCTCGTGCACGGCGCCATGTGGCAGAGATAGCCTCAGCTATAGCTGCGCGCGGCGCAGACAGGCAGGGCGTTGAAGACGGACCACGCGGTGTGTTCGAGCACGCGCTGTCCAACGAGCGCGTTCAGTAGGCACATGTTGATGTAGAGCACGTACTCACAGACACCCGAGGTCCAAAACCACTCGCGCAGGCGAGGGTCGCGCGACTGCAGCACGTCGGCGGGGTCCTCCGCCGACTGTGAGTCGTATACACGTATGTGGTTTGCGATGAGCACGCCGCCGAATACGAGCGCGGCCGCGAGCGTGAACGCAATGAGCACAGCGTCGCGCACCGTGTGCCGCAGGCGGAACGGGCCGCTGTAGATTACGACAATGTGCAGCAGCAGCGCGCACGTGATGAAGCAGGCTGCGCAGGCGATGTGCTGCATCTCGAACGCGCCGTGGAACAGCACGACGCCGGCGCCGCCGAAGCTCGCGCCGCCGACGAGCGCGAATGTCGTGTACACGAGCCATGCGGGTAAGCTCACGATCGCGAGCAGCATGTACGAGCCCGCGAAGGAGACGAGCATGACGCCACCGTAGCCTTGGTGCGAGGCGATGTTGTCCGATATGTAGCGAATGATGCGGTTCTCGTCGAGTGGGCCGGGGGCCTCGAACGTGAGCAGCATGAGCGCCGCAACCTGCAGCGTGGCCATCACAAGCGCCCACACGTTGATCGAGTCGAACGCGAGGAGGTCGCTGTCGCCGCGCAGACTGTGCTCGACCCAGTCGTACACGGTCGCGTCGCCGATCGGCGAGTGATTCACGCCCGTCTTGCCGCGGTAGTGGAACGCGACACCGCTGCCGCGCACGTACACGAGGTCGAACGCGTCGACGCTGCGGTCGGCGGCTGGCACAGTGACGGTTATGCTCATCGCGCTGCGCTCTGCCTGTGGCGTTATATAGCGCACGCCGTTTTTTACTTGTTTCGTTCCGAGCCGCGTACGGGCGCGGGCGGCGGGCGGCGGCACAGCTACCATGGAGGGCTCTTTCACAGCACTGCAGGCCACGCCGCAAGCGCCGCCGGCCGCGCCGCCGGCCGCGCCACCGGCCGCGCCGCCGGTCGCCGCGCGCCCGCGCCGCGCCGCGGCAGAGCGGGCGCTCGAGGCCATCGAGCACGTGCACGCGTGGGAGCGCGCCTCGGCGAACTCGCGCGCCGTGCGCCGCGTCGCCGCACAGTTTGAGGCGGAGTTCGCGGCGGAGCGGCACAAGGGCTCGGACTACGACAGCGGCTCGGAGCTCAGCGTCACAGACGCCGAGGACAGCGCCGAGGGCAGCGAGGCCGAGGACAGCGCCGAGGGCAGCGAGGCCGAGGGCAGCGAGGCCGAGGGCAGCGAGGCCGAGGGCAGCGTGGCCGCGAGCAGCGAGGCAGAGGGCAGCGCGAGCAGCAACGTGAACAATGCATAAGAATGAATGCAGATGTGAGTCAAGGGTGCCAAGATTTCTCCGGCACCCCCTTGCGCGACGACGCCGGTGCTCCGCTGCAACACAGCACACCATTGCACACGGGTCACAGTAGCGGGTCAGCGGCGTAGGGGGTCCGGAGCGGGTAGGTAGGGCGTCATAGGTTTGGGGTCAGCCGTAGGTGGGTAGGGTGTCATAGGTCTAGGGTCAGCCGTAGGTGGGTAGGGTGTCATAGGTCTAGAGTCAGCCGTAGGTGGGTAGGGTGTCATAGGTCTAGGGTCAGCCGTAGGTGAGTAGGGTGTCATAGGTCTAGGGTCAGCCGTAGGTGGGTAGGGTGTCATAGGTCTAAGGTCAGCCGTAGGTATGTGCGGGTTTGTTTCAGTGGCAGTATATGGATGGTTCTAGGCCGTGGGCGGGTTTCAGTAGCAGTCCTGGGTCAGTGGTATGGGAGGTGTATGTCTCAGTAGTGATGTAGAGTGTCCTACGCGTAGAGTCTTATACGTTGGGTGTTAGGTGGGGCGTGGTGGTCGTGTAGTAGGCTAGGGTAGTGTGTGGAAAACCGGGCCCAACAGCGTCCACAGAGCACGTAAAAACAAATGTCGTGTATGTGTGTATACAACGTGCTAGGAACGCACGCACCTGCCCTGCCGCGACATGGTGCTTAAATATACACGGCACCACACGCGCGTTTATTACAACACATTCAAGTGTGCACGAGTATGTCCAGGAGTGCATGGCGCGCAGAGACGCGCAGCGTACCGTACACGGGTATCTCGCCGACGTCCGGCGCATTGCAAAACGATGCCAGCAGCGGTGGCTTGCAGCACAGGCGCATGCTGCCCGTTGCCTTCAGCGTGACAGCGACACCGTTCTGCTCCCAGTACGCCTCGCCGTCCACGCGCGCGCGAAGCACGTGCGCACGCATCTGCTCTGCGTCGAGGATGACGATCGTGCAGCGCAGGCGGTCCTCGTCGACGCTGCTGACGACCACGTGCTGTAGCGGGCAGCGCGTCGCGACGAGCGCGGGGAACAACATCAACGACAACCACTGTGGAAGACCCATTGCGGGCAGTGTCTACAGAGCAATATATAACTATGTGGTATCGTGCATGCGCCTAACCTCGCGGACTGGTGCTCTCTTGCGCCGCTTTGCCGTCGCTTGGTTTCAGCCACGCCGTCTGCCTGCGCCGGCGCTGCGCAGCGCGCGGCGCGTCTGCAGCAGCGGGCGCAGCGGGCGCAGCGGGCGCAGCGGGCGCAGCGGGCGCAGCGGGCGCAGCGGGCGCAGCGGGCGCAGCGGGCGCAGCGGGCGCAGCGGGCGCAGCGGGCGCAGCATCGTCGTCGCTGTTGTTGTCGTTGGTGTCGGGGACGTAGTCGGCGTCGTCGCTGTCGTCGGCGTCAGCGTAGCCGGGCGGCACGACGGTGCGCTCGTAGGCGGTCGCGGCGTCCACGGCGGCGTGCAGCGCCGCGAAGTCGGCCTCGAGCGCGAGTGTGTCGCGGCCGTACGTCGCGCTGTAGCGCTCGCGCATGTTGTGGAACACGAAGCGGTGCACCTGCGCGTGCGCGCGGTCGAGGAAGGTCTGGTACATCGAGAGCACGTTGGCGCTCGCCTCCCCGTCGGTCATCTCGGGCACGAAGTCGGTCTCCGGCGGGGCCCCCCCACCCGCGCCGTCGCCCGCGATCTCGCCTGCGTTGGCAGTGACGCTCGTGAAGAAGCGCAGCGCGCAGTCGCGGGGCATGCTGAACACAACGCAGGGCGCCATGCGGCGCAGGTAGATGTACTTGCCGAACACCTGGATCCACCGCTCGGCGTCGAGGCTCATGATGTCGCGCATCGCGCACTCGTACAGGCTCTCGCCGTAGCCCGGCGGCGGAAAGAAGAGGCGGGCCTCGGATTCGAGCGCCTCGTTCGGGCGGCGCCCGCAGCACACGTACATGAGCTGCCAGATCGAGGGCTGCTTCTCGAGTTCGTCCGAGTCCGTCATGAGCGCGAGCATCGCTGGCACGTACACGGCGCGCATCATGTTGACCACCACCGCATAGCTCGCGCGCAGCCGGCCCTTCTCGAGGCGCACGAGCTGGTGGCTCCCGAACAGCCAGCGGTGCCAGGAGCGCATCTGTGTGAGCGGCATGCTTTCGGTGTAGTTGCAGTGCCAGTCCGCGAGGCCCACGTCGTGGAACGCGCTCGCCCAGCGGATGCGGCACATCGTCCACATCACGGCCGAGAGGTAGAAGCGGCGCACGGCGGTAGCGCGGAAGTGCTCGTGTTCACGCAGCGACTCGTCCTTGCCATGCGAGGGCACGCAGCGCAGGCACGCAGCGATCGACAGGATCACGACCTGCACCAGCGCGACGCGGTCCTCCTGCAGCACGCGCTCGCTGCCCGTGTCGAGGCGCGCGTCCACCGCGCGCAGTGTGTGCTTGGCGGCGATCGCGCACTTGCGCACGAAGTACGCGTACGCATTGCGGCGCTCGCGGTTGCTGCCCTTGCGGTCCGCGACGTTGCACCACTCCGGCACGAGCGCCTTGTGCGCGATCAGGATGTCCGTCGTCCGCTGCTCAAGCGTCATCAGCGTGTTGCAGCGCACGCACGCGGGCACTGTCGTGTCGTAGAACGCGTCGCAGCGCTTCTGCGCCTTCAGTGTGTCGACAGGGTCGAAGAAACGGAAGTTGTCCGCGGAGTTGTCGTCCAGGTCCTGCTTCATCACCTCACCGAGGCGCGACACGATGCGCATGACATGTGCGACGCGGATGCCGTCCCACGTGACGATCGCACCATCGGCAGCCGCCGGGAAATCATAATCGCCGTCGTAGCAGTTGCGACCCACCGTGCGCTGCAGCTTATGCATGAAGTGCGTGTCCTGCGGCATGTCGAAGCAGGAGTGCCCGTTGCGCGCCTTCGCGAACTCGCTCTCGACCTCGTCGAGCGCCGCGCTCCATCGGCCGTGCACGCCGGCGGCCGCAAACGGCAGCCCGCAGCACGTGCAGCTGTTCACGGAGCGCGCGCGCAGCTCGCGCAGCGAGTCCACGGGGTCGAGCGACATCGCCCGCGCGCGCGACACGAGGCTGATATAATACACTCGTGTTTATTGCGAGCGGGCTAGATCACGGCACCGAGCGCAGCACCAAGCGCGGAGCCGAGCGCGGAGCCCTGCGCGCGCTTGCGCGCCGCCTGCTTGCGCACCGTATCCTCGCCCGCGACTGGCTCTGGCGCTGGCACTGCAGCGGTGGTTGGCTCTGGCGCTGGCACCACAGCGGCGGCTGGCTCTGGCGCCACAGCGGCGGCTGCCGCTGGAGCGGGCGCTGGAGCGGGCGCTGGCACCACAGCAGCGGCTTCCGCTGCACCGGGCACTGCGGTCCGTGCCGGAGCGAGAGGCAGCGCCAGCACGGGCGCCGCGGCCCGTGCCGGAGCGAGAGGCAGCGCCAGCACGGGCGCCGCAACCCGTGTCGGAGCGGGAGGCTGCGCCAGCACAGCGGCCGGCGCGCGTTCCGGGCGGTTCAGGCAGTCGCGCGCGTAGCGCTTGAACGGCGGCTCGACGCTCAGCTGCTGCCCGAAGCCGCCTGCGTAGTGACCATTTACACGTCTTACACCAGGGATACGGAAAAGCATATCTCTGACAGTCGTGGTTGCGAAGTCGATATTCCAGTCCCAGCAGAACACGGGCTGGAACGAGCCCTCGAGCAGAGCCCCCGAGAGCAGCACAGAGTCGTCGTGGAACGTCTCGCCGCTGTGGTACTTGCGGCTCTGGCTGTGCGGGAGCACGATGCGCCAGTACGGCATGCCCGGCACGAACGTGTCGCTGCCGACCACGTCGGGCACGAGCTGCATTACATAGGGCTCCGTGGTCTCGAGCCCGTCTGCCAGTGCCGCGCGTTGTCTTTCAGTGAAAGACTGCCGCACTGTCGCCTTCTGGTAGTGATTTAGCGTGTACGTTTTCGGCAGCGGCTTCAGCTGCAGCTGGAACACGAGGTGTTGTCCTGCGGACACATCGACGCCGCGCCAGAGGTTCGCGAGGTTGCGCACGTGGCCGTCGATGTACATCGTCGTCACGAAGTTACTCGCCCACGTCACGGGCCCGTTGCTGCCCTCGTGCCCGCCGCCCTGCTTCTCGGAGCCGTGCGCGACGCCGAACGGCACGAAGCACGTCTCGAGCATGTCCACGATCTGGAACGCATGGTACGAAGCGGTCACACCCCCTGGGTACGACCCCTGCTTGCCGGCCGGCACAGTGAGGTTCTCGTACAGGTGGCGCCACGTAGCCGGCAGCTCGTTTTGTGTTATCTGGTAGATCTGCAGCCCAGCGAGCAGGTAGTTCACGGTCGCGAGGTTCACGAAGGGGTGGTAGTTGCGCTGCGAGTACATGCGCTCGAGGCCCTTGGCGTCGTCGAGCAGCTTCATGTGGCGGTCGCGCAGCGCAAAGCACACGTCGCCGTCGTCGACCGCGTGCGTGAGCATCACACGGTCGTCGGTGTTGGTCGTGCCGGGCACGTGCAACACGGGCACGACCTTCTGGATGCGGTTCGGGATGTTGATGTATGACGATTGCGTGCTGAGGTGGCTCGGCTCGCCGTACGCGTACGGCTCGATGTCGCCGAGCAGCGCCGAACCCTCGTTGATGCGCGCGTCGGACACGCCGTTGAGGCCGTACGGCATGCCGCTCATCTGCAGCGGCGGCAGCGGCCCCGCGTTCATCACCGTCTCGGGCATGCGCACGCCGCTGAGGCCCCCAAAGAACGAGCCGTCGGCCATCTCTGCCGCGCGGCGCGGCCGCGCTTTAAATAAACTTGGGCCGCGCACGGCGCGCCTAGGCCCGCACACTGCCATTCAAGGCCGAGCACGCACGGCTACACCCGCACGTTGAGGCCGAGCATCGCGATCTGCTCCGTCGACAGGCGCCGCACCAGCATCTTGAGCATGTTCTCGGTCTCGGTGATGGACTTGCAGCGCACCGCAAAGTACGGCATCAGGTGCGACTCGAGCGGCAGCAGCTGCTGCAGCGCGGCGACGCGCGGCAGCACGAAGGTATTATGCACGAGCAGCCCGGTGCGCATGAGGTACAGAAGGCCCACCACGACGGCCTCGCGCCGCGTGTGCGCGAGCAGCGTCGGGCACACGTGCAGCAGGCTGCGCAGCAGCCGCGTGATGCACGTGGCGCACGCCTCTGCGAGCCGCCGCCGCTGCGCCTCGTCGAAGGCGGGCGCGCACATCCGCGCGCCCTGCATGCGGTGCGCGAGCGCCGCCGCCACGCGGCACGCGTTTGGCTGCTCACCGCGCGCCTTGCACTCGCGCAGGATGCGCTGCAGCGCGTGCGTCGCGCGCGCCTGCAGCCGCACGTTCTCGTGTGCGAGGCACTTGCGGCTCGCCGGCGAGCACAGCACGTGCTCGACCTGCGCTAGCGTGTCTGCAGTCTCGACGGCTGGCACCACGGGCGGTGGCGCGGCGCGCGGCGGAGCTGCCGTGTCCATGAACTCGTTCTCGGCAAACACTTTCTCGCGCACACAGTACCCAGTGATACGGCACACTGTGTGCCCGTCGCAGTGCTCGGGGTCGCAGCTGCAGTCCATGTTCTCGATGCGCTGCTTCTGCGAGCGGTTAGCAAAGCGTGGGCGTAGCTTGTCCTCACCGGTCTCGGTGCAGAAGTGCACGCGCCCGCAGACCAGGCAGCCCGCGACGTCGATGTCGACGGCCTCCCAGTGCTGCGTGCAGTCGTGCCCCGCGAGGCGGTACGGCAGCGCGAAGGGGCGCCGCACGGCGCGCCACAGGCGCGCGCACGCGAGCCGGTGCTGCATTGCGTGCATGTTCGCACGCCCGGGCGGACAGCGGCCGTGTTCGAGTCTGCGTTTTGTAACCGGATGTTATTTAAGCATGCTTGGGACGGGTGTGTACGCTTCCTCCCCCCTCCTCTATCGCTATGCAACAAACCGATTGGTACACACCGTCCAAGAACGTCAGCGCCGATCAGTTGCTGTCTGACTGCATTGACCTTGCATGCACCGACATCTTGTATATTTACTCACACCACGAGGTCCCTGAAGCTAACCTGGAGGCATGCCTGCAGTACTTTGACAGGCTCGTTGTGCAGCTTGTGCATGCGATGCTGAACAAAGGCATGAGTGTCTCGGTGTCGTTCCCGGCATATAAGTCTGCGCGCATCTCATACACTGGCATTGACCATGCCAAGTACACTGGTCTTGACCCCGTCAAACCCGGCGCCTTGCTTCTAAGTCACGAGTTGCTCACTTTCTGCAGCCCCTTTCCGAGAATCGTTAAGTGCGAAAAGAACCCCGTTCCTCCGTTTAACGGGGCGGGCGCACCAATCTTCCTTAGCATCGACGCAGGCATCACACGTGACATGATGCTCGCGGTGTGCATGGCCAGCCACGCCAGGCTTGGAAAGGCCTGCCCGTTGCTGCAATGCATCACATGTGAACCCGTGTTCGCACGGACGTTGTGTCGTGCGCTGCCGCCCATCGAAGAGCTGCTGGCGCTTGACTGCGTCGGCAAGATGTGGGCCGAGCTCCGTATGATTTCTAAGCAGTAAATCACATACATTTACATGGCATGCCTCGTGTATTTAAGCCCTTGCTGTCATATGTACACCCCCCCCTCCCCCCCTCCCCTCTGCAGCTCAGGCTGCAATGAGCGGCTTCGGCCCCGGTTTCGCGAATTTCCCCCCTTCTACGCCACCCCCGACTCTCATCCAGTACATCAGCTCCAAGCAGTTGCTGGCAGACATTGTCAGCAACACGCAGAAGAGAATCGCGATGTACCACAAGATGCCTGACGGTTTGTGTTGTCTCGACCGGACACCGTACTTTGACTGGATTGTACCAAACATCGTAAATGCTCTCATTGATACCAACTTTGACGTTCGCGTCTGGCGGTGTGATGAGCAGCGGTACGTCATCAAGTACGATGCAGCGGATACGACTGGTCACATCGTTGTGCGCCACGTATGCGTGACAGATTACGGCGTTTCCGGCAGCATTGATACGCATGCAGTCGGGGTCGGCATGAACCCCGCCACACTCGGCGTAGACACGACCGAGACACCCTTCTTCAGCTGCTGTGCCAGCCGTATCACGGAGCGCATGCTCGTGATGTGCATGGCCGATCGTGCAACCGAGACTTGCAACCCTTTACTGCGTCAGATTGCTGAAAACGACGATTTGATGCGTATGATCTACGCATACTCGGGCCTGCAGCAGCAGCCCTTTGAACACAAGCCTCGCACCGACAGCAGAGGTGTGTGGTGGACCTTCACGGACCACGCTGGTTTGATGTGGAACAATCTCCGCGCCATCTTCGGCCAGGATCCTGAGCCTTTCAAGCCCTACGAGCGTCCTGAGCGCCCCTTCGGCACCCTCCAGTACAGCACGCCTGTTGCCCAGTAAACCACAGAACCCAAAACCAGCTCAGCGCGCTAGCCGCACGTCTCGAAGCACGGCACGCGGCGGTAGTCGTCAAGCGAGCGCTGCACGTGTGAGAGCGCGTGCTGCAGCGCCGCGTGCAGCGCCGCGATGTCACCCTGTGTGCGTGCGTGGGCCTCGAAGTCACGGCAGAGCTGCTGCACCGCCGTGCGCGCACCGGGCTCGAGCTGCGCGAGCCAGTGCCGCGTGTACACCTTGCAGAGGTGCTCGAACTTGGTTGCGACCCACAGCATCACCGCGAAGTGCGCGAAGCGGCGGTGCACCATGACGACCACCGGCGACTTGCCCACGCGCGTGAGGTCGAGGCACTCGCAGCCGCGCGTGCCGGAGATCGCGCATGTGTTCCAGCACGTGCGCAGGCTGCACGGCGGCGTGCTGTGCGCGATGACCTCGACGCACACCGCCTGCAGCCGCTGCTTGCCGTACTCGTGCAGCGCGGCGACCTGCGTCTGCACCGCCTTGATCAGCGCAGTGACGCGCTGCATCTTGTTGTACAGCGCCACCGCGTCGGCGTCGCCCGCCTCCTTGCTGCGCACGATGAGCTTCTTGTATGCGCCGTCGCTGATGAGGTCGAAGGCCTTGTACAGGAAGTAGGCCTCGAAGCTCGCGGCGTCGAGCTCTGCCATTGCGCTGCACCGCGCAGCAGCGCGGCTGCTGCCTTTGCGCGGCTGCGCGGCTTGCCGAGATTCTTTTTCGGTGTACTTAAGGCGTGTGCCGCGGCCGAGCGATGCCGCCGCGTGCAAACAAGCAGAAGCGGGTCACTCTGCCGCCCGAGGTGCCGATCGCCGGTGTGATACAGGACATCGTGCATGGCGCGCGCCGCGGCGTCGAGAGCGTGCGGCGCCGCGTGCACGAGGCGACGGCGCCGCCGGGCGTGGTGGTGGTCAAGCAGCCCTCCGCGCCGCACGAGGTGTACGAGATGCTCGAGCGCCACACCGGGCCGTTCGAGGTCACGCCGCAGGCGCTGCGCGCGCTCGTCGAGACGATGTACACGCGAATCCAGAGCACTTTCGCGCGCGATGTGCTGCCGCTGATCCACCAGTCGGAGGCGACGCGAAACACGGCGGCCGTGATTGCGCGCTGTGAGCAGTGGTCGGCGGCCGTCGCCAACACGGAGCAGGCGCGGCTCTCGGTGCTGCAGCTGATCTGCCCGAAGGAGTACCCCACCGTGTACCTGATGTTCAACAGCCTAATGCAGTACCTCATGCAGGGCGTGCAGCAGTGGCTGCACAAGATGCAGGCATAGTGCGCTACTGGCGCTCGAAGAGCAGCAGCACGAACGAGGCGTGCCCGTCGCGCGTCACACCGATCGGCTGCATCACACGAAGACTGAGGAAGTCCGCCGTGTCGCGCTGGAACGCCGAGAACGCGAAGTCGAAGGGTGTCTTGATGGCGACGAAGCGCGCAGCGAGCGGGCGGCACACCGCCGCGAGGTCCGTGCCTGAGAGCGACAGCTGCAGCGAGTCGTGTCGGCGGTAGCCCTCGCCGCCCCACGGCGGGTCGAGGAAGACGAGGTCCTGCCGCACGCAGCCGTGCGCGAGCGTGTAGTCGCCGTGCAGCACGGTCACGCGGTCTGGCTCGCACGTGCAGGCCACGTTGTGGCTGAGGTACTTGGCGCGCGTCGCGTCGATCTCGAACGCGTAGACGTGGCTGAAGTGGCGCGCGAAGCTGATCGTGTTACCGCCGGCGCCGGCTGTGGCGTCCGTCACGACGCGCACTGCACCGCCTGTGTGCCGCGCTATCAGCTCGCAGACCTCCTCGGCCATGCGCTGCTCGGTGAGACTGTAGGCAGCCTGCACGTCGAGCAGCATGTTGCTTTGCAACGGCTCGCCGAGCGCCGCAAACGCCCAGCGCCGCTCACCGAGCAGCTTCAGGCGCGCCGGCTCGTCGAGCCGCTTCAGGTACGCACTGAAGGCCGCGCATAGCGCCCGGTCTGCGGTGGGCGAGAGCTGCACGACGCTGGCCATCTAATCTAATCTAATCATCTTTGTTAAATACAGGCTCACTCGCGCCGCGCGAACAGCAGCTTGCCGCTGTCGCCCATCTTGTAGATCGCGGCGGCCTGGCTCACGAGCGCGAGGTACGTGCGCACCTGCGCGGCGTCGAGCGCGCGCAGACCGGTCTCCTCGTCGACGGCGTACACGTGCTGGCGCACCTCCGCCGCGAGCCCGCGCAGGTCGCTCAGCACGCACGCGAGCGCGACCGGCGCGTGCAGCATGTGCCCGCGTATATGCCGCCGCACGTCTGCGGCGGTGTGGCCCTCGAGCTCGACATCCGCACCGTAGCGCGCGCGCGCCTCGTCGGAGATCAGCTGCGCGGCCTGCGCGGCGATCGTCTCGACGCGCATCGCGTGCACGTTGTCGACGATCAGCGCCGAGACGCGCTGCGCGACTTCGTCGGTCGCGTATTTGCACAGCCAGCACTCGTCGCTCTCGGCCATTTACCACTGCTGTCTTTGGCGGCCTCTAATAGCTTTCCGCGGCAGACCGACTTTTTTCACAGCAGTTGCGATCGCAGCCGCGGCCGCGGGCGCCGGTACGCAGCGCATCACGCCATGTCCACCCCTGCCGCCACGGATGCCGCTGCCGCCGCCGCCGAGCAGGACCTCTGTGAAGCGCGCGCGTGGTTCGAGCGCTACACAGAGCTATTCTTCTCGGAGCAGGCGCTCGCGCCGATGCTCGCGTACATGTGCAACGCGTGCCCGTTGGAGGTGGCTGACCCCGTGTGCGACACGCTGACCGTGTTCCTCAGCAACACGGTCACGTTCGCGGTCACCAACGTGGGCCTGATTCCCTTCCGCAACGCGAGCATGTCAGTGTTCCCGTTCTCGCACATGACTGAGGCGCAGCGCGCGTTCCTGCTCGAGTACATCGCGTTTCTGCGGCGCCACTGGCTCGGGCTCACGAGCACACAGATGGGCGGCGGCTGCGTCGTCAGTCTCGCGCAGCGCGCCAGCAACACGCTGCACCTCGACGCGGTCACCGTGCTCTCTGTGATGACGCGCAGCGTGCTCGAGAGCGCGACGTACGGCGACTTCGACGCGCGCGTGAGCGTGTGCAACATCGTGCTGCAGCGCCTTGGCGCGCGCGTGCACCTCTCGCGCGAGAGCATGCGCAAGCTGCACACCACGGTGCTGAAGCCCGCGCGCCTCGCGCACAGCGAGTCCTGACCGCACAACGCGTCTTGAAGCGCGGCGCGCCGCGCTGTGGCGCAATAAACACACAAAGCAATGCAGCAGGCACAGGCCATGGTGCGCGCGAGCGCGCTGCTCGAGGCGGGCGAAACAGAGGGGTTGCGCGAGGCCGTCGAGGCCGCGTGCGGCGACTGGGAGCACTGTCTGTGGGCCGGCGACGCGACGCGCGAGGTCACGCCGGACTGCAGCGTGAACGCGGTGCACCTACAGATGCTGCTGGTCGCGCGCGCACGCTGGCGCCTTGCAGCAGGGGTGCCTGCAGGCGCACAGCTCGGCGACATGTTGCCCTCGCGGCGCGCGAGCCTGCTGCCCGGTCCCGTCGCACAGATGACCCTGCGCGCGCTGCTTGACGCGCTGCGCTGTCTGCAGATCGAGTGGGCCGCGCTCGTGTGCGCGGAGCCGTCCGAGTCACTGTATACAGCGCTCGACGTGTGCCTGTTGCGCTTTGGCGCGCTTGCGGACCGCGCGGGTGACGCGGACACGCTCGACTGCGAGGACATGGTCGAGGCGCTGACCGGCAGCCAGCGCCGGCTCTCGACGACGTGCGTGCGCGCGCTCACGGCCTTCTTCTACGTCGCGTACCGCCACGCGCACCTCGCGGGCGCGGCCGTCGAGCTGCCCGCCGCCCCGCCCGCGTTCGAGCTGCACCCACACCACATTGCTGCGTCGCTCGACGACTTCTACCGCCTGAGCATGCACTACGACCTGCTGCCCGCGAGCGTGCTGCAGTACCGCCACGAGTTCGCAGGCATGTTCCACTCAGTCACACAGGTCATGTATTGGAACAACCCTTCCTACGTGCGCCGCAAGCAGCTAGCACTGTCGGAGCTGTGCAGCGGCACGTTCGCGGAGCACACGCTGCCGCTGCTGCTGCAGCTGTTTCCGAGCGTGCGCGTGCTGTTCGAAGACGAGCCGTGGCCGGCGGGCTGGGCCGTGCCCGGCGGCGCGCCCGAGGACTGCGCGCTGCCGCCCGTCGCGCAGTGGGCGTGGCTCGTGCTGCCCGGGCGCGTGTACCTCGCGAGCGCGTCGGGACACCTCTTCCGCGGAGCAAGCGTCGTGCCGCTGGGCAATGTGCTCGCGGGGCTGGCCTAGGCTAGGCGCGGCCTGCGCTAGGCGTGCTGCTCGGAGGCCGTCGGCACGTGCTCCACGAGCTCCTCTTCCGCCGCGTACCAGCGCTGGTACTGCTCCACGTCCGTGCGCTTGCCGCGCATGAACTTGAACGTCGTGTATGCGTTCACGAGCGAGTCAGCCATCGCGCGCACGAAGAGGAAGTCGACCTGCGACATGAGCAGGTAGATCGAGAAGATGCCCATCACGCTGCAGTACGTCGACCAGCACTGCGTGATCAGCCAGCACGTGAACTTGCTGTAGGGGAGGTACTGCGACTTGTGGTCCTGCACAGTGTTCTGGATCCACGGCACGACCGCGTCGCCGACGAAATCGTTAATCGCGGTGCTCAGAAACGTAAACACGGCGACACACGACCACTTGTACCACGTGTCAATGCAGACGCCCATGTAGAACGTCTGCGGCGAGGGCCCGACGGACATGTACTGCGTGTGCATGACGCCGAGGTGGCTGAACACGCCGAGCACGATGCACAGCCACACCGCGAGGAGCACACACGTGAGGCGCTTGTCGTCGAACACGCGTGAGAGCATCACACACACACATAGTCTTTATGCAGCCAGCAGGCTTATGTAGCTGTGGGAAACGCCTGTATGTGCTAGCGCGCTTGCAGCTGCCGGCAGGCCTATATCTGGCGCACGCCGGCATACAATCAATAAATAATGCAGCACGTTCCGCTCACGCCCGGGCAGGCAGTGTGGCTGCACGGCTGGGCGGCCCCGAAGCCCGTGCTGCGTTGGGCCGACGTCGTCGACAGCGAGGCGATCACGTTCGCGCGCTGCCGCGCGGCGAACCTCTCGCTGCGGCAGCTGCATACGTTGCAGCCCGACGTCACCGAGTGGGTCAAGCACGGCGGCGTGACGCTGCGCGACGCCGCCGACATGTGCGAGCTGTGGACGTTCGACGTGCTGCGCGACTTCGGCGCGGACCTCGCCGACGTGCTCAGCCAGCGCTGGGGCGCCGACACGCTGCGCCGCATGGGCGCGACGTACGAGCGCCTCGCGCGCGTTGGCCTGACGCCCGAAACGATGCGCCTGTTCGGTTTCACGGCGCGCGGCTGGGCCGCGCTCGGCATGCGCCGCGAGAACCTGGACGCGCTCTCCGACGCGCACATCCACGCGGTCTTCGCGCTGACGCGCCAGGAGGCCGAGAGCTGCTTCGCGCCCGCGCTGGATGCACCGCGCGCGCCTTAGATGCTCTGCGTGCAGATCAGCAGGTCCAGCTTGTCGAATGCGCGCGCGTTGCTCACGGCCTTGGCGAACACGCGCGTGCGGTCGAGCATCCCGTGCGGTGAAGTCCGATCGGATACGAACGGCTTCGGATACGCAATACAAATTTTGCCGACATGCATCCGCGTCGCCTCGCGGATGTTGCCATTCTCGCGCGCGTGCATGCTCTCGCGGTCACGGGCGGCCTGGTCCAGCTGTTGGACAGCTAGATTTCTTGTGCGGCGCCCCTCGTTGTCGAAATTAGGGAACTCAAAGTCAAAGTACCACATGATCATGTCGCCCGTGCAGACGTTGAAGTGTCCGTTCTGCACCGAGAGCATGCCGCCGATCATGGCCGAGACCACGTTGTCGCCGGAGTTGGGGTGTGCGTACCCCAGGCCGAGCGAGAAGCCCATGAACGTGAAGCGCGGGATGCGCGCCACCACGTGCAGCAGTGCATGCATCTCTTGAGGTGTTTTCGTTGTGAAATGGTTTTGTATGCGAGCATGGTTTATGTCAAACGCGCCGTTTCCGTCCAGCCATTCATGTGGGTTGTGGTAGAAATCCGCGATAATCGCCTTCATGTCACCGGAGATGTCGCCGAGCGTCGACAGCACGTGTGGGTAGGCAGCGTTCTTCGCGAGCGCACCGGCGCCCGACTTGAAGAGCGCCTTATTGACGCAGAGCAGCAGGTCGCTCTTGTGCGCACAGAAGCGCATCTTGTCGCGCAGCAGTGTGTTCTGGTCGGACGCCGCCGAGAGCGAGAGCAGCGTGTCCATGGAGACGCGCACCGGGATAATGTGCTTACAGCCCGAGTCCACCAGCGTCCCGGTCATCTGCGCGATGCTCGCCATGCTGCGTTTGTACGTCACGCGCGGCGAGCTTATATACGCACCGCCAAGGCCAGCGCGCTACAGCGCTGCGCTGCCAAGGCCGGTGCGCTACAACGGCACGCCCGCGGCGCGCGCGGCGTAGACCGTCGCGATGCACAGCGCGCCGAGCAGCGCGAACACGGCGCATGTGTTGGCGAGGCGGCTGCGCGGCGCGTGCAGCTGGAAGATGATGATGAAGCCGGACACGCTGCTCTCGAACGGCGTGACCGTGACCGAGCAGGCGTGGAAGCGGCGCGTGACGGCGTCCTGCATTGCGCTCGTCCACCCCCCGCAGTCGTAGAGCACGCAGCGCATGTCGTTGGTCACCGAGCAGCGCCCGCCGCGCGTCGCGGTCTGCGCGACGGCGTTGACGAACGCAGCGACCTCGGCAATCGACATGTTATGCGCCGAACAGCGCGGTTCGCGTTATATAGGCGCGGCGGCGGCGGCGGCGCGATGGAGACGTACGAGAACATCGTGAGCGGCCTGCGCTCTGTGGGTGTGTACGAGCGGCGCGACAAGGTGTACGATCTGATCCAGACGATGCTGCGCGCCTCAGAGCGGGACATCATGGCCGCGCGCTGGATGGCCGGCGGCGCGCTGCTCGCGAGCGACGAGAGCCTGCTCGACAGCGGCGCCGCGCCAGACATCGACACCAGCAAGGGCGTGCGCGACCTCATGGTCGAGTACCAGCGCGTGGTCGCAGCGGGCGCAGCGAACATCGTCGACGCAGACGCGCGCATCGAGCCGCTTGAGGTCGCGCGCGAGAAGATGCGCGCGCAGTGGCGCAAGTTCCGCACGTTCACGCCCGTCTCGGAGCAGGCCTTCCTGGACGCGCTCGAGCTCGTGGTAGAGAACGGCGAGGAGGGCCTCGCGGGCGAGGTGCGCATGCGCGTGCTCAGCACGGGCCTGCCCCGCGACACGGTGGTGCGCTACCTGCGCCGGCGCGAGCACACCGCGGCCGCGTTCGCGTCGTGCGCGGGCAAGCTCTATGCGGCCGCGCAGCGCCTGCGCAACATCTACAACACGAACCGGCGCAGCACGGACCTCTCGATGTACGAGCACCGCGCCGCGGAGACGCTGCTCGAGCAGCTCTCGGCGAGCGCGCCGCGCGACTTCTGGGACGAGCTGCCCGGGCCGCGCGCGCTCGTGGCGGTCGCGACCGTGGACATCAACTGCCTGCACCAGACGCTACTGTGGTACGGCGTCGAGGCCTTCGCAGCCGACGTGCGCGCGCAAGTCGAGGTACGCTTGCTGCTGCTGTTGTATGCATGTTCGCGCGCGTGTGCTCACAGGAGGGACAGGAGAACGTCATGGACTGGTCCGACGCGTTCATGCCCGCGCCCGACGGGCCCGACCCGCTCCTTGGCGACACGGACATGCCCGACGCCCCCGGCGCGGCTGCTGCTGATGGCGTGCTGCCTCCTGCTGTGCCGCCAGCTGTGCCGCCAGCTGTGCCGCCAGCTGTGCCGCCCGCCGCCCCCGAGACGCTGCTCACGGTGGCCGAGATGGGTCGCCTGCGCACCAAGATCCTCGAGCAGAAGCGCAAGCTCGCCGCCGCACAGAAGGAGACGGCGAAATACGAAGAGCAGCGGCTCAAGAACACTGATTTACTGGAGGAGTACCGGCAGCAACAAACAGCGCTGCGGGGCGGGTCGGGAACGGCCACAGCGCGCGCGGAGCTGCTGGAGACGCAGCTGCAACAACTCCGAGTGGAGCAGGCTCAGGTGCAGGGCCGAATCAGCGGCCTGCGTGGCGCTGTCACCATGCCGCAGAACGAGAAGGAAATCAACACTCTGAAGGCCAAGAACGACCGCCTGCAGAACAAGATCGACATTAAGAAGCAGAGCCTGTTGGCCCTGCGGGACATCACCGCGGCTGCCCAGCAGGACAAGCTCAACGCACTGCAGAAGAAGATCGACGACGTGACCAAGACACAGGCCGAGCTGGACACGAAGCTCGCGGCGCTGCGCGCAAGCACGCTCGCTGCTGAGCTGACTACCAACCAGAATCTCTTCAAGGCCAACAAGCTCGCCAGCCTGCGCGAGCAGCGCGATCGCCTGCAGGCGGAGATGCAGCGCCTCGAGGTGATGCCCGCGCAACAGCTGAACCACAGCGCCGAGCCGCCGCCGCCGAAGCGCTTCTGCCCGGACGTGATGGTGTACCGCCGCGCTGACGCCACTGCCGCGGTGGCTGATCATGCCGCAGCTGAGCCTGCTGCTGTTGTTGCTGAGCCTGCCGCCGCTCAGACCATCGAGTCCACCACGTCGGATCCCACTGCTCCTGAGCCCGCCGCCCCCGAGCCTGCTGCTGTTGTTCCTGAGCCCACCACCGCTGCCCCCGAGCCCACTGATGTTGTTGCTGAACCCACCGCCGCCGCTGCCGTGCACCGCCGCGCGGAGCCGCTCAGCGCCGTGCACCCGCGTCCCAGCGCCGCCGCGCAGGCCGCCGCCGTGCTGCGCCAGCGCAGCGCCGCGTTCCGGCGCTCTGTGTTTCGCGAGTCCGACTAGCCTAGGGCAGCAGCGGCACGGTCGCCCAGAAGTTGCAGCCGAGCGGCAGGCGCGCGAGCTGCGAGAGCGCCCCACACGCCGTGCAGAACTCCGCGTCGTTCGGCAGCGCCGCGCGCAGCGCCATCTGTTCCGTGTGCAGCCACAGCGCCCGCAGCTGCCGTGCGTGCGCGGAAAACTGCGGAAAGCCGCACGCCAGTGCGTCGAGCTGTGCGAGGCGCAGCGCTGCGGCGCGCAGTCCACTCTGGTATGCGGCCGGCGGAGTGTCGTTGACGGCACTGAGCGCCGCGCAGAACGGTGTGTGTGGGTACCGCACGCCTTTGGCGGCGAGCCGCGGCCGTCCGGCCACCGCGAACACGCCTTTTTCGTCGGAAAATACGACCGCGAGGCTGCCCAGCACGCGGACGGCGCGCACCGAGACTTCCTGCCCGTGCCACTCGAGCGCGAACAGCGGCACAGGCAGACGAGCGACGGCCTCGACTGCGCCGTCACGCCATGTGCGCGCCAACACACCCGCATTGCCGCCAATGTGCAGCGGCAGGTTCAGCATGACCGGGCGGCGCGGGCGCGGCGCCCCGAGCAGCGCGAACTGTGTGAACGCCGCGAATGCACCGAGCGCGGCGGCGCCCGTCTCGGGGCGCAGTGTCTCGGAGCCGCGCGCACAGCGCGCGAGCGTGTGCACACAATGCAGCGGCATGACTGCAGTGTGCTGCAGAGGCAGCGCGAACACGCTCACACCACCGCCCGCGGCTGCCTCGAGGGGCTGAACAGCCACGCCGAGCATGCGGAAGAGCTCCGTGCTGCTCACGCCGCGTGCTGCGTACGGGCTGCTTAACCGCATCGCACGCGCGGCCCGCACGAGACTGTCGCAGTTCGCTGTATACGGCGGCGTGGCCAACGTGACGACGGGCGTGCCGAGTGGCGCCTCCGCAAACAGCGCGCCGAGCAGCGCACGCACGCCGTGTACGTGCGTGCCGTCGATCTTGTGCTCCACGGCGCTGGCAAACGGCCCATGGTGCACGACGTCGTAGCATACGTCTCGTAGCTGCAGACACACCTTATCCCGCACGGTGAGCCGCAGTGCCACGCCCCCGGCGAGCGCGACCTCTGTGCGGCCCGCCACCGCGAGCTGCCGGCGCAGCTTGTCGAACACAGCGTCCGGCACGGCGACGCGCTCGACGCCGGCACCGCGCTGCACCGACACGTGGTGCTCCTCACAGCTGCGCGGCTCGTTGTGCAGCGAATCCCACTTCTGGTAGACTTTGCTCAGTGTCTCTGCGACGGAGTCGTGCATAGGCACGCCATGCGACGCAACGAGCAGTGTCGCAAAGGAGCGCTTCAGCAACCGCGAGTGCCGCACGGCGACGAAGGCGTCTGCCAGGCCGCGGTTGCAGCAATCGAGAGCAAAGCCGTCGGCGAACCGCGTGACGCGCGGCGTGCCGGTGGTGCCCAGCGCATGGCACAGTGCGGCTAGCTCTGGCACGCGGTCGCCGCTGTGCGCCTCGAGCAGTGCGTCCAGACATGCCTCAGGCATCGGTACGGCCTCGAGCCAACATCGGCTGCTCATGCCCACGTGCGTGCATGCGGCGCGCCGGGCGCCTTCTTATACTGCGGTCACTGCGCTGCGTGTGATCCGTGGCTATTGCACATGTGTTTGTATGCGAGTCAGGCGCACGTGCGCCTCAGTACCATAATCCAAAAAAGAGGACGCGAACTGGCGCGGGCCACCGCACGTCCAGCGTCGCTGTAATGCGCAAGAACGAGCTTCCCCGACAGCTTAGGCGCATAATCACACACGCACTCGAGCCTACCTCCGAGCCGACATCATGGCAGAAGCAGATGGCGGCGATCGAACAGAGGCGGACAACAGAGCTAGAGTGTTTGCTCCAGACGGCGCTTGCGAAGCTGAGCCACTACGACGACGCCGAACGCGACGCACGCCTGCAGGCCACGGACACGGAGCTCGCACGACTGCAGGCGCTGCTGGTGCAGCGCTGAGCACCGCGCATGCGCCGCCGCCGACAGTTGCGCTCGACATCGAGACGACAGGGCTCTCGCGCCACCACAACCGTGTGACGGTGGTGTGCCTGTACGGCACGTGCGGCCCGTTGACGTTCAACTTCCTGCGCGCTGGCAGCGAGGGCGAGAAGCAGGCGCTCACGGAGGCACTCGGGGCTGTACTCGACGCGGCGCCACGGCTCGCGTGCTTCAACGGCTCGCGCTTCGACCTGCCCTTCCTGCAGGTGCAGCTCGGCTTCGCGCCGGCGCGAGTCGGTGCGTGGGTGTGCAAGTGCTTTGACCTCTTCGATATTGCCAAGGGTGTGCTGCGCACTACCTTCAGCCTCGACAAGGCGCTGCGCTTGAACGGGCTCGAGAGCAAGAGCGCGAGCGGGCTGCAGGCTGTCGCGTGGGCGCGCGACCCCGAGCGCTGGGACGACCTGGAGGCCTACTGCATGCAGGACACACGGCTCACGTTTGAGCTCTCACAGCGCGCGCGCATCGAGCTGCCGGGCGGCGACTACTGCATCGAGCAGGATGGCGCGCGCTGGCGCGTGGTTCACTGATTCAGCGTTTACTGCATCATGCAATAAAACTACGGACCGCTCAGTTCTCGATCGTGCGCACGGTGCACTCGTTGCGCAGATGCTGCTTACCCCATGTTATCGCGATGCAACAGGCGTACAGGTTCAGATCGTTCTCGCACTCCTTCGTGGAGTAGACTTCGAGCTGGCCGGCATCGTAGTCCACGTGCTTGCAGCGCTCGTTCCTGCCGCGCATGCAGATCTCCACACTGCGCACGCCGACAACCGGGAAGTCTGTGTTGTGCATGCGCGTGCCGACGCACCGCACGAAGTTCGGGTTCGCCTCTTCGAGGGTCTCTGTGAAGCGCGGCCACGCGAAGAAGAGACGCAGCGCAGTGCTCGCGTTCGGGAAGTAGTCTGCCCGCATGCCGCGCGTCATCATGTCCTCCATCACCCCAGGGTTGTTGAAGGCCTCGAGCTTCATGCAGTTGAAGTCCTGCAGTACCCGCGGCTGCTGCACGAGCCGCTGCGTGCGGTGCTTCGGAATGCCCGGGAGCACGTTCGGGATAAGACTGAACGCGACATACGCGGACATGCGCTCGCCGATCCAGGTCGCAGACGCCCACTGCTCGGCAAAGAGAGAGATGGTGTTAAGGTCGCGCTCGAAGTCGTCGTGGCAGTAGTATGCGGCGAAGTCGACGATAAGGCCACGCACTTCCGCCCTGTGGGTGAAGGTGTGCACAATGGAGGTGAAGAGTTCTTCTACCTTGCTCTCTATGAACCCAGGGAGGTCGTCGTCCGGTGTGTCCATGCGGAACGGGTTCATCACGTACTGCAAAAGCAGAGGCTTGACGTTGTCGGGGGTCTCTGGGAAGACGAGGCTTTTGCAGTCAACATGTGTGAAACACGGAAAATGGATCATCTTGCACTCCTTCATCATGCTCTTCTCGTGGAGCACAGAGACCTCCTGTGGCATCACGAGCGCGCGCGCGCGACCGAGCTCGAGACGGCTGAGGAAGAAGTCGATATCACAGAGCATCCACGGCACACCGTGCTTGAAGTCGATGAGGTCCACGCATAGCTTCGGAAGCAGCTGGCGGACGAGGTCGCGCGCTGCCTTCGAAATCGAGCGGACGCGCTGGTACTCACTGAGTGCCACTGCGAATTCATCACTTGTCTCCCTCGTTCGCCACGTTACATCGAGAACGAGAGAGAGCAGCTGCGTGCCGGCTTCAGGCATGGCTGTTTTTGTCTGCATGGATGTTGCCTGACACTTTATGTTGTGAAATACAAACCCATGCCCTGATACGCATCGATTTGTATCGATTTGGACCGATTCGTACGGATTCGTACCGATTCGTATCGATTCGTACGGATTCATATCGATACGTATCGATATGTATCGACGTGTATCAATTGAAATTGTTCGATTTGAACCGATACGTATCGATACGTATCGATATGTATCGACGTGTATCAATTGAAATTGTTCGATTTGAACCGATACGTATCGATACGTATCGATACGAATCGGTACGAACCGGTACGAACCGGTACGAATAGGTACGTGTTCGTCTGCTATATTCGCCTGGTCCACACCCACACACAAAAAATATCTGCCACCCATCCATGCAGCAAGCACTCAGTGCAGGAGCAAGCTACGGGAGTGCCTTGAAGGATTACTTTAAGACACTGTGTGACTGCATCAACGCCCACGTGGGGCGCATGACAGATGTCGTGCCGGAGTGGCAGCGCGAACTGATGACATACCGTGCGTACAACGGATGGGAGCTCACCGGCACGATCGAGCACATGCATGACAGCCGCTTGGTGTTGCAGACGGTCATCAACGAAATCGATGACGAAGTCGATGACGACGAGCTGGAGATGGCGTGCTTTGTACTGGACAGGACACTGCCATTGGTCGACACAGCTCACAACAAGGAGCGCTTCATGCGGACGTTGGTGTGCTCGGCATTGGTGCTGGCGCGGAAGATGCGCTCGCAGGACACGGGGGTGGGGTTGCATTCGTACGCCTCACAGATGGGAATGCCTATGTACGGGTACTTGGCCTGTGAGAGGCTCATGCTCCAGCAGATGGACTGGTTCTTCCCAAGGGTTCTCGCCGTCGACTGTCTCTACGTGCTGTCACAGAGCAACGGTTGGGACTGGGAGGATAAGCGTGTGATGGATGCGTCGTTCTACATTGCGGAGTTCCACATCTACGGGTGGGCGTGGTTTCACGATGACCGCTGCACATCGCAGATGGCGCTCGCGATCAGCGCACTGGAGCTGACCTTCAAGGAAGCCGGCACGCCGCTGGCAGCGGAGCTGCTGCAGTCCATGGCGAACCTGTGCTGCAACGAGGGTGAGTTCGAGAGGGCCCGGGAGTCGATGCGTGCGATGCTCGAGTGAGCACAGCTTGTGCTTCTATAAAGCTCGTCTTATTGGTTTGGAATACAGAAATGCGCGCTGTGTTCAGTGTCTTGCTCTTGTGCAGCACAACACACGCGTTTGCCACGCAGATGCAGCTGCGTCAAGGGCCGCGCTCCTTCACGCTCACACGGCTCTCACAGCCAGAGACACAAGCAGTGCTCACGCGATGGTGTCAGCGTGTCACGTTCGCCGGGACGGTATGCACAGAGGACCCCATTCCCACACTGCAGGCGACAGGCTCATATGCTCGCTTCTACGACCTCACGTGCATGACGTCACATACCGAGGTCCTAGCATTCCAGGACGACGACAAGCTCGCGTACCTCACGCCGCACCCCTCCGCGCGCGCCGACGCCACGCGTTTCCTGCTGTGCCTCGAGTCCGGCAAGGACACGGTCTTGCTCCACGACCTCGTCGTGGCGCCGTCGCTGTTCGAAGACGACGACGTGCGCCTCTTCGCGATGCTGCGCTCGTACGCCGACACGCGCGCGCTCGACGTCCGCACGCTCTACACAGGCGCACACGACAACCGCGCGCTGTTCCGACAGATGTTCATCGCGAGCACGTTCGTGCTCTAGACTGCCTGCATCGGAAGAGAACGTGCTCTAGTCTGCCTGCATCGGAAGAGAACGTGCTCTAGACTGCCTGCATCGGAAGAGAAAGCCTGCCTGCATCAGAAGAGCGCCCAGCGGCGCTTCTTGATCACGCGCACGAGCTCGACGTCGGTGACCGTGACGGGGTGGTCGAAGCTGCCGACGCGCACCTTGATGCTCACGCAGTCGCCGTCGCAGAGCACCGAGCACGCGCTGACGCGCAGCGGGTTCACGTCTGCGATCGTATCGAGGTCGGACTTGGCGACCTCGAGCACCGAGCCCTTGCGGAAGGACGCGAGCACGTAGTAGACCGCGCCGTGGCAGGAGACCGTGAGGTTCTCAACCGCTACCCCGGCGACGCCGCGGAACATGGCGCCCAGCACGGCGCACACGTCTTTCACGAGCGGCTGGTCACACACCGCCACGCAGGCGAGGTCCACCTGTACGTCCGTGCCGGCCATCAGCGCGCGGCGCGGCGCGCGGCTTATACACTACAGCGGTTGCGGTAATCCGTGCCGTGCATTGTATTTAGCGCGGCGGTGCGGTGTACGCGGACTATATGGAGGCAGGGTCTGAGTCGTCGTCCTCGTCGCTCGACGAGGTCGTGGACGCGTTCCTCGACGACGCCGAGGACGGCGCGCGCGCGGCGGTCCAGGAAGAGCTCACGGCCGCGGCGCTCGCGCCGGAGGAGCGCGCAGAGCAGCTCGAGGCGTTCTACTCGACGACCGTGGGTGCGGTGTTCGTGTGGACGCTCGAGAACCTCGTCGCCGGGCTGCTGCACCTCGCCGTGTACGTCGTCGCCGATGCGCTGCTCGGCGGCTCGCTGTGGATCGTGCAGTGGTGCAGCTGTTGCACGCTGGCTGGCGCGGCAGTGATGGCGGGCCTGAACACGCTGTATGCCTTCACGCAACGCGAGCCAGGCGTGCTCTCACGCGAGTACATGATGATCACGCAGGCGTACTGCGGCACGGTGTCGTACGTCAGCGTCGTGTTCTCGGGCGTCGCGTGGGAGGCCGCCAAGAACGCGCACTGGAACAGCGTGTTCCTGCAGAGCAGCGGGTCGCTGACCGCGCCAGTGCTGATTGCGGTCGTCGTGATGAACAACGCCGCGTGGCTGCTCTCGCTCGTGCTCACGTACAGCTGCACGCCATTCGGGCAGAGCAACTCGGCGTTCCTGCAGCTCCCCGTCGGTGCAGCCCTGCTGTTGTTCCTTGTGCTCGTAAACGAGATGGCCACGAACGACGCACGTGGCGACCCCGCCACGTTCGCGGCGGTAAACGGCGCGATCTGCTCGTCGGCAGTGCTCGAGATCTTCAGTGCTCTCGAGGTCGACCCGTTGCACCTCTTCCCCGACGCGCTGCACAGCTCACTGCACACGCGCGCCCGCATCGACCCGTGGGCTCTGCTACACGGCAGCGCGCTGCTCTTCTTCGCGCTAGGGTACGGCGCGGTCGCGCGCTTCTCGCAGACGTCCTTCTTCGGCGTCGTGTTCGTGCTCGCGTTCCTGCTCGGCGTGACCGTGCTGCAGGGCGTGGACACGCGCTACGTGCTCGGGCTGCTGTTGCGCACCAGCGACGAAGACGAGCGCCGCGTGCGCGCAATGCAGGGCGCGCTGGCCGAGGCAGTCGCGCAGCCCGCCGCCAAGCCCGCGCTGATTGCCAAGCCCGCGCTGATTGCCAAGCCCGCGCCGATCGCCAAGGCCCGGCGCCGCAGACGGCACGCCGAGCCCGACCACGCCATGCTGCGTGCGGGGCGTGCGAGCTTCCGCGACACCACGCGCCTGCCGAGCGCCGTCGCCGTGTTCCCGCACATTCCGGTGTCGCTGCGGCGCGAGGCATACTAGCCCGTGCGCGGCGTGAAGCCGTGGATGTAGCAGCGGTCGCGCGCGCCCTTCTTCACGATCGAGACTTCGATGATGCGCTTGTTCGAGGCACACACCCCGCGCGCGCTGTTCTGCACGTCGACGAGGTACCCGAGCGAGAGCTCCTTGCACAGGCCCTGGCCCACGAACTGCGCGATGACCGCGCCCTCGAGGCTCTTGTTATCGTGCACCTCGAGCAGGCAGTCCATCTGCCCCGCGGCGTTGCACCACGCGGAGACGACGCGCCCGATGTCCGCACCCTTGTGTTCGATCTTCACGGGCTTGTCAATGATCTCACGCGAGTCCACGCAGCGCCGGATGTCGCCGTGCGTGAGGTAGAAGCCGCGGTACCCGTCGTCGCTCTCGCCCGACGGGTTCACGGTGCCCCACACAAGCATGCTGAGGCGCGCACGGCCTGCACAGCGCTTGTATATAACACACGGCGCCGCGCGCACGGTGAAGCAGCAACGATAATGAAGCAGATGTGGTTCATCAAGCGACAGGCTCGACTGCTCGGGTTCGCGTATATTGCGGCGGTGAACGCTGTGCTGCTCGTCAAGCGGCAGCTGCCGCTGCCGCTCGTCTACGGCTTGCTGTGCGGGCAGCTCGCCGTTATGCTCGCGCTCACGATGCAAAGGAGTGTTTACAACTCACAACAATAAACTTGAAGTTGGCTAGGTCGCGTATGTCAGCGAAGGGTAGTTGAGCATCACGTCCTGCTTGTTGTACGCCACATACCACAGTTTCGGGTCAACCGCGTACGCGAAGAGTATCACGCGGAAGACGAACAGCAGCATCTGCGACATGTACCATCCGTAGAGGTGCATGTTATGCGTGATGGCGTGTTCCGTGGCGCTGGGCCCCATGCACATTGCTAAGATCATGGCAACGACCAACGCGATCACGTAGCCCGCGATGAAGATGACGACGAGCACCAACGTGTAGATGGCGAGCCCCTGCACGCCAGACGAGTACGCGTCGCCCCAGAACACCACTGCATCATGCACAGGCGTGATCCAGTCGTAGAGCAGCCCGAAGATGAAGACGGTTGTCGTGAGGACGAGCACCACGAGCACGATGATGAGCTCAAAGCGGCCGAACATGTTGACCACGTCAATGCCCTGTTTGCGCATCTTTTCCTCGGCCTGCTTGTGGCGCTCGAGCGCAGGCAGCACCTTGTACGCGACGGCGACGCACAGGAACGCGAAGAGCGAGCGCACGTAGATGGACTGCAGCATCCAGTCCATGTTCACGTGCGAGCACATGCAGTACACGGCCACCATCGCGGGCGGCAACGTGATCGCGACTTCGATGAAGAACGTCTCCAGCAGCGACATGTCGAGGTACTTGGCCGAGAAGATCTCGATGCTGAAGCGGTCTCCCAGCCGCTGTTTGCTTACCGTCGACCGCACTGGCGTCATCGAGTTCAGCGTCATCATGGCACTCAGGCCGACCGGCGCCGTAGGCACGCGCTCGTAGACCGTGTTATGCAGCGCGGTTGCGAGCTTGTTCGGTTCGATGTCGGTCTCCTGTGAAATGCGCGCCCACATCAGCTGCACGACGAGCGCCGCGAGCTGCAGCACCACGCCGAATATCACGTTGTTCAGCGGCAGCCGCATGTTGAAGTAAGTGTCGTCTACGTAGAACCACGCCGAAAGCACGATGCCGAGCAGGTGCCAGATCAGCATCATGGGTAGCTTGATCGTATCGAGCAGCCACGACCGCTTTTGCTCGGCCTTGATGCGGTCCTCGTGCAGCGGCAACGGAGACAGCGTTGCCGGCAGGAACGCGACGGAAAAGGACGCGCCCACCCACAGCGAGATCCACAGCAGGTACCAGACGTGCACACCGCCAGACAGCGAGTAGAGCCGGCGGTAGTTATACGAATTAGGGTTCTCCCATATCTTCGGCACGCGCTCGATCTGGCACGCAGCCCGCTTGTTCTTGTCAGTGTCGAGTGGGTACTCAGTGACGCAGTGCGCGCTGTCGTACGCGTCGAAGTTCGTGTCGAACAGTGCCGCGTACGCCGTCGGCGCCGTGCTGGACGCGGGCAGCGCGTCGCCGAACGAAAGGCTGGTGGTGGGCGCGGTGAACTGCACGGCACGGAAGACACCGCCATGTGTCCAGCAGTCGACGGGCGTGTTCACGGCTGTGCAGATGTGGTCCGTCGCGGCCTGGTCAACATACACTTGCCCGCGGTGCATGCCGGCTGCGACGCACGCGAGTGTGACCATCGTAACACAGTTTAAAATGCGAAAGTACCCGCCCTTGGAGGTCACAGAGCCCAGCTCAGGCGCCGGTGGCGGCATGCTCTGCTCTGCCGTGCCAGTCGTATGACACGCCTAAATACCCGCCGCAGGCTTGTTCGGAGCGTCGTCGTCGTCGATCACAAAGCGTGTGCTCTCTTCTGCGACCTGATACTGCGTCAACGCGACCGGCCACGCGTAGTCGAACGCCGCCGCGAGGCGCGCCTCGGTCGCAGCCCGCACAACGCCCGTGAGCAGCGTCACGAACGCGAGCTCGATGGGCACCCACAGGCACGTGAAGCGCGCGGAGCCCGCGACGGCCGCGACGGGCGCATGCAACGCGAGCGCGAACAGGCCCCCGTACAACAGCCATGTCTTCACGTGCCCGTCGTCGACGCACGCTGCGAGCGCTGTGGAAACATGCTGCAGCGAGTCGCTGAGCGGCGCGCCGAGCGGGCCGCCCAGCCACGGCTCGGCCGGGCCCGTCACCCACGCGAGCGCAAGCACAAACAATGGCAACAGGCGGCCGTTGAAGGCATCAGTGGGCCACAGACACGGCGCACCGCCAAAGACCGAGACGCAGACGCCCGCGGTGCTTGGCGCCTCGGACAGGTGCAAGAGGTAGACCATGGCTACTGCCGCCGCCGCTGTGTAACCCACGCGCACGGGCACTGCTGCGAGCCACTCGCGCGCGCTGGTGCCCCACTCGAATGCACCCACTGAAAGCAAGCCGACGAGCGCGCCGACCGAGAACATCGACGCACACGTGACCACGTTGCGCGCGGCCGTCGTGACCAGCTGCGGGTGCACGTACGCCACGTAAACATGCACAGCCGAGGCCATCCACGCGAACAAGACCGTGCGCAGCGCGCTGCTGAGCGTCGCGCCGCGCAGACGCACGCAGATGCTGCCGCTCGCGAGCACGAGCAGCGTCTGCGCGTGCACGAGCCACGCGGTCTCACTCGGGCCGCGCAGCACGTTCGCCTCGCGCATGTCCGTGAAGGCCGAGAGCAGCAGCGGCGCGAGCGCCACGTTCGCCCAGTCGCACGCGGAGGCGGTGCCGTGCACGGCCTGCAGTACGAGGTGCAGCGCGCCAGAGAGAGCTGTGTCCGGCAGCACCGCGCGCAACACCGTGCGCGGCGGCTGTGCCTCGGTGGCTGCGGCGAGCCACCCGCACAACAGCATGTACAACGCAGCTGCGTCGACATGTGCGGCGCCGAGCACCTGCAGCAGGCCGCCGCCGCCGCCGCCCAGCGCGTAGTTCACCGCAAGCACTGGAAAACAGACCCCCACGAACCACGCGAGCGCCGCCATCGCGGCGCGCACCGTGCGGCCCGCCTCCTCGCTCATAGTGTCGCGGCACCCGCGGCAACGCTATATACACGCGTAGCGGCGGATCCGCTTCTCCGCCGCACACACACGCACAGACGCTTGTGGCCAAAAGCTGCTATTTTGCAAGCGTAAACAGCAAAAAAAAACGTGTTTTAGAGTATCCATCGACCGCGCGCGCCGCTGCCGCGTGCCTTGTTTGCGCATCCCATGCCTGCTGCCAGCAAGCCCGTCGCCGCCTCTGCAACCGACAGCGCCGTGCCGCGCGTGAAGCGCACGCGCGGTGTGCGCCGCCCGTACCGCCGCATCGACGCGGAGACGCTGGCCGAGCGCACGGCCAACATGCAGCGACGCGCCGCGGAACTCGCGGTCAAGACCGCGCGCACCGCGCGCATGCTCACCGCGCTCGAAGCCGAGGCCGTGCACCGCACACAGGACGCGCAGTGAGCGGCGCGGTGTGCCCCGGGCCTTATTTAACCTGTCGGAGGGCAGCCGGTAGAATAGGAAGAATATGAGTGACAGCGAGCCGCTGTTGTGCGACGACAACTCGCCGCCGTCCTCGGCGGACGAGGGCGACACGCGCCGCGCGCGGCACTACCGCAGCATCGTGCAGTGCACGCCTGAGATCGCGTTCGGCTCACCAATGGCGCAGTACGTGCGCACGCAGACGCTGTCGAGCAAGAAGCAGTGGATCTACGAGATCCTCGACGGCACACGCGAGGGAGAGAGCGTGATCCTCGACACGCCGAGCTTCGCGCTGATCCCGGACATCGATGCCAACACGGAGCACACGGCGAACTGGCTCGCAGTCTTCAAGGACCGCTCGCTGCGCTCGCTGCGCGATCTCAACGGCAGCCACGTGCAGATGCTGCGCACCGCGCGCGACCGCTGCACGAACAAGATCGTGGAGCACACGCGCCTGCCGCGCGAGCAGGTCATGTGCTACTTCCACTACCTGCCCTCGGTGTTCCAGCTGCACATGCACGTGTGCGCGCCGTACGGACACTACACCACGCCGGACATCTTCAAGATCCACCCCGTCGACAACGTGATCTCGAACCTGCTGATCGATACAGATTTCTACCGCAAGGCCACGATCACGACGGTCGTCGTCGGCCGCGGCGACCTGCACAGCGTGTACCGCCGCTCGGACCGCGCCTGGCGCTGAGCGGTACTGTGTGTAATAAAGCAGCCTGCAGCTATAAGCGCCTCCGCGTGTGTGTGTATGTGTGTGTCAGTATAGCGGCATGGCCCTCGCGCGCACCGCCCGCGCGGCTCTCGCGCGCAGCCTCGCGCGCACGCGCAAGCGCACGGGGCGCGCGTCCAAGTTCGAGAACACGATGGTGCGCGCGCTGCGCCAGGCGCTGCCGCCCGGCGCGCGCGTGCTCGAGCAGTTCCCCGCGCGCTGCGCGGGGCACGCGTACCGGCTCGACGCGGTCGTCGAGCTCAGCGGCGGCGCGCGCTTCGCGGTCGAGTGGGACGGCCCCGCACACTACAGCGTCGCGGCCGCGCTTGGCTCATCGTATACACAGTTCGCGCGCGACCGCGCGGTCGAGGCCTTCTGCCTCGCGGCTGGCATGTCGCTCTTTCGCGTGCCATACACGTACGTGCGGCGCCCCGGCAAGGCCGCCACGTACTGCATCACAGCGGCCGCGCGCGACCGCCTCGCCGGCTGCGCTCGGGTGCACTACCTCGACTACATGCGCACCTACGTGCACATCAGCGCAGTGCCCGGCGCCGCGCGCCTCGGGGCCGCGCCTGACGCGGTCGTGCCGGGCGTGCACGTGCGCGGCTGAGCAGGTCTGCTGGTGGACACAGTTTAGATTCAGGTGTTTACTCACAGTCGAGAGAGTATGCGACGCGCAGCTCAGCGACCTGGCGTTTGATTGCGTGGGCCAGGTCTGGCTTCACGTAGGAAGGCGTTCGCTTGTTAGCGCTCGCCTGCATACGTGTCTTCTTGGCTTCCTTGTTATCTTTCCTCAATTTCCTCTTTGCGCGGAGAGTAATCAGTATCGAGTCGAAACGCCTGTCGGCCGTCATGGGTGACGGCACAGACGCGTCGGTAGACGACAGCTCAACAGACACAGGCTCGGCGGAGGACGAAGACATCGGATTGGTGGCAATGGCACCGAGCGCATAGGCACGGTCCTTAAATACAGCATGTTATTTAGGCCCGATGTGGCGCGGAAGCGAGGGGCGGCGCTGACGCGTGTGGGGGCGGCAGATCGGGACGACGAAGGGCACCGGCGGCGACGTGCTCATCCTCGAGGAGGCCGCGTACGTCGACCCCGGCTTCTTCTACGAGACGGTCGCACCGCTGATGCTCATCGGGAACACGACGCTGCTCGCGATCAGCACGCTCACGAGCGAGATCAACTTCTACACGCGCCTGATCCGCATGCGCGACCAGAGCACGGGCCTGCCGATGTTCGCGACGATGTGCATCGAGCTCGTCTGCGCGCGCTGCAAGGAGGACGGCAAGCAGACGGAGTGCGTGCACATGCTGCACCTCGTGCCGCGCTGGCAGAGCAGTGCGCGCCCCTCCGCCTTGCACACACGCATGCCTGTCTGTCCATGCGTGGCTGAGCCGTGTCTATTGCAGGCGAGCGCCACGTGCGCCTCAAGACGATCATGCAGGACCGCCCCGACCTCATCCAGAGCGAGCTCGCGGGGCTCGCGTTCGACAGCTTGCAGCAGGCGTTCAGGCCCACGGACATCGAGCGCGCGCTCGCGCCGCGGCCCGTGGCGCCCGTCGTCGACGAGATGCTCTTCGTGAGCATCGACCCCGCAGCCGGCGGCCCGCAGAGCGACTACTGCGTGGTGTCCTTCGTGCGCCAGCAGGGCGCGGTGAAGGTGCGCCCGCCCCTCTCTTGCAGCCTACGACACGAGGTACTCGTCGCGGAAGCGCTGCACGAGGTCCAGCGCGCAGTTCTGCTCCGTCTTGAGCCAGTCGTGCAGCACGCGCGCGAACAGCGCCTCGTACAGCCGCGCCGCCTTGTGCTCGCACAGCGGGCGCGTGCGCACCGCGAGCGCCGTGCCCTCGACGACCTCGCGCCGCAGCTCGGGGTCGGCGTGCAGCAGCACCACGAACACGGCCTGCGCGTGTGAGCGCGAGCGCGCGCCGGCGCGCGCGAGGGCGTGCGGGGTGTCTGTGCGTGTCTGTGCTGCTACGCGCGCAGCGCTGCGCGCGTTCACGTCCGCGAGCACGCCGAGGTCGGCGCCCATGAGCACGTGGAAGATCGCGTCGCGGTTGAGCACGAACATGCCCGCGTTCATGCTGAGGTTGTGTTGTGCAGGTGGTCGGCCTCGACGTGCTCCCGGCGTGCAAAGGTACGAGACGCGCGTTTTGCGCTGCACTGTTGGTTCTGCTAACGCGCGCACTGCTAACGCGCGCACTGCTAACGCGCGCACTGGCGCAGAGCCCGTGCGCCAGTTCGCGCTCGTCGAGGAGCACATCGACCGCCTGCGGCAGTGCGCGCAGTGGCACGACTCGGTCGTGTACGTGTACGTCGAGCGCAACCTCGGCTTCGAGGCCGAGCACCACCAGCGCGCGCTCGAGCACCTGCGCGGCGTCAAGTTCCGCCTCGACGTGCCCGCGAAGCGCGTGGGCATGCTCACGACGCAGAGCATCAAGCACGCGGCGTGCCAGCTGCTCAACTACATGCTGCGGGAGGTACTACCACTTGCTTGATGTGCACACAAATCATAGCTCACAGTGCATGCTGCGCAGGACCGCGTGCACATCGACGCCGCGCTCTGCTCGCGCGACGCCGCGGCCGCGCGCGTGAAGATGCGCGAGCAGCTCGAGGTCTTCTCGTATCAGTGGAAGACGGCCGAGAGTGTGTTCCAGACGGATCGCTGTGCGCTGAGCGGCAAGATCGGGGGCATGAAGGACGACGTCGTCATGGCGTTCATGCTCGGCGTGTACTTCTCGCAGCTCGACCGGCACCAGGGCAACGTGCCCGTGACGTACTAGCCTTGTGCCGGGCGCGAAGCGTATAAGGCAACATAGCTCACCCACAGCAACATGGAACCGCGCTCGCGCCTCGCGATGCTGTGGGACAGCGTGGCGGCGTGCTTCGACTGCTGCCTGCAGGGCGTGTTCCAGCGCAAGCTCGCGCGCGCCCGCGCGCGCAACGCGCAGACACAAGACTGGATGCAGGCGGCGATGTGCGCTGAATCGATCTAGGCTTTGCTGGAAAAAATAATACAGAGAAGCTAAAGGCCGATCCACAGAGAGGTCGCGACGACGACGTCGCCCGCGCGCACGCGGTCGGGGAGCACGAGGTCCGAGAGCGGCACCTTGTAGACCTCGCTGAGGCCCTTCTCGAGTGCGGAGCCCTCGCGGCGGCTGAAGCACGGCACGTTGACATAGACGACGCCAAAGTCCTCGTCGCCGCCGTGCTCGCCGTTGGGGTAGAAGAGGTTGCAGCTGAACGCGCTCGTCTCGAGCGTGCCGCCGTCGGGCATCGCGAGCTCGCTGCGCAGGTGTTGCAGCACGGCGCTGCTGTACGCGACGTGCAGGCGCCCGCCGAGCGGCTGCAGGCGCTCGTCGAGCTGCGCGTAGGGCACGGGCGTCTCGGAACCGTCGGTCCAGCGCACGGTGTACTCGAGGCGGTCCGGGTCCAAGTAACGGCCTGGCGCCGTCGGCTGGATCAGGCCGTAGCCGCGCACGCTGTCGAGCACGAGGGCGTTGCGGCGGTGCACGAGCGCGTAGACGAAGGCATGCGATTCCGCGAGGCGGTCGCAGAGCGCAGCGAGCGGTACGACCTCGGGTTCAGCGTCACCAATGCGCAAGAGAGCGTCGCGCCCACGGACGCACACGCTGCCGCCCGTGCCGCTTGCACTGCCCGTGAAGAGCAGGGGGTACGTGCGGTTGAGCACGAGCTCGGCGTCGCATCGCAGCAGCTTGGCGGGCAAGCGCGCGATGTACTGGTGGTCGATGCCGAGCTTGCTCATGAACGAGAGCAGGGCGTGCATGTGGGCGGTGTCCTGCGCACTCTTGCATTCAGCTCGCAAATGCCAACACACACACACACACACACACACACACACACACACACACACACACACACACACACACAACAAGCAATAAAAACAAAGAATTACCTCAAACGCGTAGTTGCGGAAGCGCCCGGGGAGGTAGCCGATCTTGCACGTGCGGTTCATGCGCTGGTCAAACTTGGGCCGCAGGAAGTACTCGCGCGGGGCCGCGCCGCCCGCGTCGACGAGCAGCGTCGTCGCGCGCGGCCCGGCGTCGGTGTAGGCGAAGTTCTTGATGTGCACGCTGTTGCCGTCGCCGGCCATCGAGCACTTGGCCGAGTGGCGGCACACGGCCTGCAGCACGTTGCGCGCCGCGTTCGAGGCCATGTTGTTGTGGAAGCGGCCCTCCGAGTTCGAGGAGAACAGCGAGGTGAGCACGAGCGCGGCCGTGACGTGCACCCCAAACACACAGAAGCGTGCGCTCTCGGGTCCGACGGTCGTGAAGCGCCCGAGCTCCCACGTGCCGACCGGCGAGAGGCCCTGCAGACCTGCGGGCAGCGCGCGGTCCGCGTCGAATAAATCGAAAAAGCGCGGCACGTCGTAGATGTCAAACGAGTTGAAGAGCGTGCTGAGCTCGACGCACACACCCGTGTAGGCCTGCAGCGCGTTCTTGTAGATGCGGGCGTCACGCGGCACGCCCATGCTCGCCTGCGCCATGCCCGCCTGCGTAGCCGTGACGAAGCGCGCCGCGATCTGAGCCGCGATGGGGTGTCCGCTGCTCGCGAAGCGCATGAGCGAGTGGCCGTCGCCGACGGGCGCGCCCGCGTGTGAGCCCGGCGTCGAGACGTAGGGCACTGCACCACGGTCCTCGCCCTCGCCAGAGAGGAAATGGCCCTGCGCGCCCATCGCGATGAGCCACTGGCGCACGGTCTTGGCGCGCGCACAGCGGCCCGTGTCGGGTGTGATATGCCCACAGAGCACGCCCGAGAGCCACTCGAAGGGCACCACTGGAATGCGCAGCTGGCTCGCGACGAAGCGGTTGATAAGCAGCACCTGGCCGTCGATGATGCCGCGGAGGTTCTGGTGCACCTGCGTGGGCACGAGGAACATTGGATGCGCGTCGAACGAGCTGTCGAAGAGCGTCTGCACGACCGCCTCGTCGGTGCCGCGCTCGCTGCGCAGGGCGGGCTTGCGGGCTGCCTGCGAGAGGCGCCCGATCAGGCGGTACATGAGCGAGTCCGCGACGCCGCGCGCCTTCCAGCCGTAGAGCAGCCGCTGCACGCTGTTGGCCATGGCGCCCGCGATGGCCCACTTGAAGTGCGTGTCGAGCATCCAGAAGTACCACGAGTAGAGGTCGTTGACCATCTCGGAGACCTCGACGCTGACGAGGCCGAAGTCGTTCATCAGCGCGAGCGAGGACACGAGCAGCGGTGCGATGCACATGCCCGGGCACAGCTTGCGGCGCTGCTCGTCGCTGTCGAAGAAGCCGCAGTCGTTCTTGCTCGGGTCGTGGTGCACCTCCGAGATCTTGCGCTTGCGGTCGACGCGGCCGGCGTCGACGGTGCCGCCGGGCGGCATGAGCACCATCGAGCTGCGGAGCGACTGCAGGCACTCGCCCTCGACCATGCGGTCCGCGGGCACGTTCGTTCCGCACAGCACGAGCTTGACCGTGTCGATGCGGACGGCCTCCGTGCCGCGCCGCGCGCCGCCGGCGTGCGCGCTGACGTCCGTGCTCAGCACCTTATTCTCGGTCTCGGTCGCGTTGTCGTGGCGCGGGAGCGCGTTGATCAGCGCGTTCAGCAGCGTGTCGGGCATGCGGCGCTGCTCGGTCATGAGCAGCAGCTGCAGGCGCACGTGCTTGTTCGGGCGCTGCACGACGCGGTCCTGCTCCACGCCATAGGGTTATCACTCATCGTGCACCAAACACATATCTACCCGGACCCAGCAATCCACTGTTTCTGCATGTCCCAACCTGGCATTGGAAATGTCAACAAATGCAAGTAACAATGCAACGCGGACCTGGTCGAGCAGCAGGCGCCCGATGTCCTCGAGCGCCTTCGGCGAGGTCCGCGCGAGCTGGACCATGCACTGCGAGCGCACGCCCGTGTCGCGCATGCGCACCTGGAACAGCTTGCGGCACTTGAGGAGCGTCGGCACGAGCACCGAGTCCATGCCGCTCGAGTTCGGCTTGACCCAGTAGGGCACGTTGCCCTCGCGCGTGCCCATGACGAGGTTGCCAAAGGCGACGGCGACCTGCTCGCACCCAGCGTATAAGGTCGCCGTGAACCACGAGTGATGGTGCACCCGCTCGTGTTGTGCGCACTCGAAAGCTACCTGCGCCGGCCGCTCGAGGGCTCGTGGCTCGACCGCACACTCATGCTGCCCGCCAAGCAGACGTACCTCGCGTTCTACGCGCGCGGCAAGCACAAGCAGGACTAGCACACCTGGATCGGCCAGAAGAAGCACGCCCATGTGCGGTTGCTCGAGCCGAGGTACACGCCGACGCACGTCGTGAAGAGCTCGCGGAAGGTCGTGAGGTTCGCCGCGTTCATGTTCGCGGCCGAGTTGATGTGGAGCACGGCGCCCTGTCCGTTACACACTGTCAGCGACACGCCCCCCAGCAACAACCGCGGGGTGGCAACAAGCCTGGAACGCCGCGCAGCCGCCCATCGTCGCACAGAGCGGCAGCGGCGGCGCCATGTCGACGTACTCGTCGCAGAACTGAAGTGTCTCCGCGACGAGCGTGTCCTGTGGTGCAGCACATACTTAGCAGCTGTATGTGTTGTATGTGTGTACGCGGGCAGTGCCTTGTGTGCAGCGATGATGATGTTGCCCTGCTCGACGACGTCGCTCTCGTACGCGCCGCCGCTGATCATCGAGCAGTGCCACTGGTACGCCGTGAGCGTGTAGCCCCGCAGCTTCGTGACGGCGTCCACGAGCGCGTCCTCGATCGCGGTGGCCTCCTCGAAGACCTCTGCGCCCTCTGCCGAGCTCGCGGCCGCCGCCGCCTCCCACTCCGCCTCGCCCTGGCGCTCTTCCTCGTCCTCGTCAGACTCGGCGCGCCCCGCGCGCTGGTCGCGGCGGTACACGTCGTCGTCGTTGGGGTCCTCGCTGAGGCCGAGCTCGCGCAGCATGCGCACGTCCTCGGCCGCGACGTGGATGCAGCGGCTGATCGTCTTGCGCACGTTGTGCATGACGCTCTCGCGCCAGTGCGTGAGGCAGCCCGAGCGCATGAAGTCGTCGAGCAGCGTGTTGCGGTTGCGGTAGTACTTGTCGAAGATCTTGTCCTCGCTGGCGGGGGTCTGGTCCGCCGAGCCCAGAAACTCACGCACGTCGCCGCCGAAGATCCACGCCATCAGCGTGCCCTGCACGACGAGCGGGAGCTTGCCCACGAAGAACTCGTCGAACGCGACGCGCGGGTCCGCTGTGAGCATAGGCTTCCAGAGCATGCTCAGCGGCGGCGCCCCGAGCAGCGTGTAGCAGAGCTCGCCGTCCTCCGTCTTCAGCGGCGTGCCTGGCACCGGCGGCAGGTTCAGCGGCGGCACGAAGCGCCGCTCCGAGGGCTTCAGCGCGTGCAGCGCCTGCGAGAGCTTGCCGAACTCGGCCGCCCACTGCACGCAAAGGCGCCAGTTCTCCGTGTGCACCGTGTACATGTCGCGCACGTCGCGGTCGCTGGTGAGCTGCGTGAGGCCAACGACACAGCACTCGGTCACGCCGTCGGGCAGCGCCTGCAGCACCTTGTGCACCACCGCCGTCGGGTTCATCGTCGCGTAGGGGTGGCGGCGGTCCGTGTAGTGGTCGATCGCCGAGGCCGCACAGGTGTAATCCCAGTCGCGCATCTGCAAGTTGTAGCACTTGAACGGCTCGACGTAGTTGAGGTGCACCCAGCGGTTCGCGCGGTCCTGCGCGAGCTTCAGGTCCCCTGCCTGCGTGCTCAGCGGGCGCCCGACGCGCTCGAAGCAGCGCAGAAGGTCCACACCGGGCTGCGGGAGCACCGTTGCGATCCAGAACGTGTCGTGCTTCTCCTCGTCGCCGAGTATGTAGAGCACCGGCACGATGCTCACGACGAGCATCGCGACGTCGCATGACACATAGACCTCGGCGTCGTCCGCAGCCTCCGAGGCGTACGCGATCTCGTCGGGCAGTGGCAGCGCGCTGCCGAGGAACGTCTTGGGCGTGCCGCTCAGCGCCTGGCGCTGGCGGTGGCGCTCCTGCCGCCACGCGTCAGATACACATAAAGGCACACATCACAATAAAGACATGCAAACAGACCGCTGCATACCTCCACGCTCGCCTGCACGTGCTGCAGGCCCGTGATGGCCTGCATGTCCGCGCTCCACTTCAGGCGCGTCTCGGGCGTCGGCACGATGCACCCGTTGTAGTTCGGCAGGCTGTTTATCGCCGCCACGAGGTACGCCAGCTCGCGGAAGTCCTCGGGTGGGTTCGGCGTGTGGTTCTGGCGACACAGCGTCACGCACGGGCCCGTGTTCCGCGCGAACGTCAGCGAGCGGTTCGCCCACTGCGGCGGCAGCGTGCGCCAGCACATGTTCACCGAGGCCATCGACTTCATCGTCTCCTCAGGCGGCACGCACACTTTGTCCGGGTTCGGCTGCAGCTCCGCCGCCGCGCCCATCAGCTCCTCGCTCAGAACCTCGGTTTCGTTGCGGATCACCGTCATCCCGTCCTCGTTTTGGCTCACACGGGTGCGCTTCACGTCCTTGTTCAGCTCGTTAAACTGATGTTCGACGGCCTCCTGGCGGCTCATGCGGCCCTCGCCGCCCTCGTTCTCGTTTTCCTCAGCCTCTGCCATCTCGTCCGGCGCACGCCGCACGCGCGGCACGCGGTCGCGTGCTCCGACCGGGCGCCCGCGGCGGCGCGGCGGCGGCGGCGGCGCGGCGGGGGCAGGTGAGCTGCCATTGCTTTCCATGGCAGGTCGTGGCGTTTTCGCGTGCGGGTTGCAGCCCGGCCTCTTACAGAGCTGTCATGCAAATCGATTCGTATCGATTCGTATCGATTCGTATCGATTCGTATCGGTACGTATCGGTACGTATCGGTCATATCGGTACGTATCGGTATGTATCGGTACGTATCAGTACGGTACGTATCGGTACGCACCGATACGCACAGATACGCGCCGATACAAATCGGCCCGTCTCGGTGGGGTTCCCGCGCTTTTCGCCACTCCGACTATAATAGTTATACGGACCCCCCCCCACACCGCCACACCTCTCTGGCAAGTTCCAGACACTATTAATGACAATGACAATGATAATTCATCTCTCTATACTCTATACTCTATCTCTATTCTACTACATTATATATACTGTTATATAGTCTTCTTTTTTCCTGAAATGAGTAGAAGGTTAGAAAGAGAGAGAAATAGTAACAGAAGAGAGAGAAAGGAATTATCATTATCATTGTCATTAATAGTGTCTGGAACTTGCCAGAGAGGTGTGGCGGTGTGGGGGGGGTCCGTATAATCATTGTATTCGGAGGTGCAAGCGATTTGAGTGGATTTGGTTTGAACGGATTTGTATGTGATACACGACGATACGTATCGATACGTATCGTCACATAACTGTGTATTGCACATCGAGATGTGACGATACGTATCGATACGAAACACTGCGTATCGATACGAATCACGGCGTATCGACCGTCCTGCAGACCACTTAGAGCCGGGTGCTCAATCACCAGCCAACCAGCCATCCATCCAGCCATGCACGCAGCGTCGCTCCTGCACCGCAGCTACTACCACCCCATGTGCACGCAACTCGCACGGCTCAACATCAAACCACGCAAGTTCAATGCCATGCAGGACGGCACAGTGAAGACAATCACACTCAGCCGGATGGTGGTCGCCCCGAGCGTGCTGCCGGCCCTCGCACGCCAGAAACATGCGCTAGGCCTCTTCTCGCAGGGGAACAAGAGGGGAGACTTCCTCGCCGTCTTCATGGCCCCGATAGAGATGGACGAAGAGTACGCCGACAAGCTCGACACTGCAGGCTACGGCACCCACCTGCACAGGATGCCAACAAACGCAGGCAACTACACGATGAACGGCGCCTACGACTCACCCGACACGCCGCTACCGCACGCAGACGCGGTGCGGTGGACGCTCTTCGACTACAGCGAGCGATCGGCCGTCGCAAACATCGCGAACGACTCCTACGACCTGCAGGCCAAGGGTGGGCGCGAGATGGAACCGAACTGCCGCATCGTGTACATCGAGACGATCGGTGAAACGCTCCCTTGCGTCGCGACAGGCGAGATGCTCAGCGTGTCGCACCTGGCCTTCCTCTGCGCGACGAAGGACATCGCGTACGGCGACGAGGTGCTTTACAGCATGGATTACCTGCACCGCGAGCGCTACATTGACTCGATGATCTTCCACCGCGATGTGCACCTTATCGACGCGTACCCCAAGCGCGCAACGCAGCACACCGCACCCCAGCCGCAGTTCGTGGCGCCCATGGGCCGCTTCCCCGTGATCGTGCACCCCGACTCGTTCTGGCTCTGAGTCGGCTTTATTCCAAATAAACGCGTGCACCGCAGACGGAAAAACAATTGCATGGCATGCTGCGGCACTTGGTAGAGAACGAACAGCAGCCGCCGTCGCGGGCCCTGCGTCCACTGAATAGCTGCTGCATGCGCCACGGCCGGATGTGTAACGCGGTTGGGCGCGTGTTGCAGAACTCGCACAGGCCGTTGTGATCGGCAAGGTCGCAGAGAAGACACAGGCGCCCACACAGCGTACAGCACTGCTTGCACGCGCGGCAGGCAGTGACCCAATACCACTGGTAGCGAGTGTATGCAGACCTGTCTAAGATGCTCTGTATACACTGCGTGCTCATCGTAGAGGTGTTGACGTTGGCACCGCGCGCCAGCCACACGATCTCCCCACACGTCACACACGCGTTGCCGTGCTCGATGCGCGGCACGAGAGGGCGCGGCACGGCGAGCTTCCGCCGTTTGTATTCGTTTCCGTACTCGACGCGCGGCACGACGGCCTGTTTCATGACGACGCGGTCGCGCAGTGCACGCCACTGGCTGTCGAGCAGCCACTTGAACGTCATCAGTGAGTGCACTGAGTACTTGCGGCCCAGGTACTGCGACGTGATGCGCTCGCGCAGCTCGCGCGGCAGCGCGGCCCAGCGGAAGACCATGCCTACAGGAGGCCCAGTGCGTACTGACATCGGCACACCGCCTTTCGAGTTCTTTTTAGCACTGTGTGACCAGGTTCAGCTTGTACGGCACCGACGAGAAGCACTGCTGCTGTGAGTGGCACAGCAGGCGGTACAGCGTGCTCGGCCGCGCGCGCTCGGGCGCGAGGCGCTCGACGCCGCGCACGCCGCCCTCCTGCAGCAGCGTGGTGACGTAGGCGCTGCAGAAGGTGCGGTCGGCGCGCCGCGGCGCGCACAGCGAGCACGGCAGGATCGAGCACCACATGCCGTGCGAGTCGAAGCGCACGCCGCGCGCGGCCGTGTCCGACGCGAGGCGCAGCATGCGCGCGTACGCAGTGTCGCTCACGTTGAGCGTGAGGATGTGGTAGTTCGGGTTCGCAAAGGTGCGCGGGCGCAGGAACACGCTCTCGTCAGCGAACAGCGAGGTCGCGAGCGGCGGGCCGCTGCTCGTGTCGAACTCGAGCTCGACGTGGCAGAAGGGGGGGTCGAGGTGTGACACGAGGCGGTTCAGCCAGTGGTCGTCGGCCGCAGCACGCAGGAAGAGCAGGCGGATGCTGCGCATACTTGCTGCAGTGTATTCGTTACATTGATAAAGGCTTAAATAACGTGTTGGCGCCTCACGCGTAGAGGCCTGCGTTGTTGCGCCGCTGGATGCACTTGCGCACCTCGGAGCCGACGTCGACACTCTTCGGTGCACGAGCCTTGCGGGCGCGCGCCTTGGGCGGCTCGCACGTTGGGCACGCACAGCCCGCGCCGTGCGCGCCCAGCGCGTGCTGGCCGAGCTGTGCGGGCATCGGGAAGCCGGGGAAGGGCGCGGCGAAGGGTGCGGCGAAGCCGGCCTGCGCGGCGTAGGCCTGCGCGAGGCTCGCGGTGTGCGGCTGCGCGGGGTAGGGCATGCCGGGGTAGCCCTGCGCGAACTGCGCGCCGGGCGGCGCGAGGCCGAAGGGCGCCGCGAAGCCAAAGGGCTCGTCCGGCAACCCGAAGGCCTCCTGGCGGCCGAGAAGGCCCTCGCGGAAATCGAGAATGTTGGGCGCGGCGGACGCGGCGCTGCTCTGCAACACGGCGGACACGGGGCGGCGCGACATGCTGCGCGCCGGCGCGCCCGAGGCTTAAATACGCGCGCGCACTGTCAGCGGGCGGCGTTCGCGGCCCACAACAGGCCGTTGGCCGTGAGCGCAAGCATGAGGTAGAAGACAACGGCGAAGAGCAGGCGGTCGCGGTTGTGTGTGTAGAGCGCCATGATGTGCGCACTGTGTGCGTGCATGCACGCGCAGCCGCTTTAGTAGTGCTTCGTACTGCGCGCTCAGTACAGAGCGTACAGCAGCACGTTGAGGCTGCATGCGGACAGCGTGTACCAGCAGCGGCAGTTCACCACCGTCGCGAACGCGACGCCGTGCTCAGCGATATGCCCGAAGACGAGCACGAGGTTCATCACGACGTGCATCGTCCACGTTGCGAGTGCCTTGTCCGAGTCGCTCTGCGTCTGCACGGTCATGAGCATGTACATCACACAGAGCAGCAGCACGGCGGGGAATTCGAGGCGCCGTGAGGGCGATCCGCCCTCCGTGTTGACCGAGAGCGTGCAGAACGCGAGTATGAGCAGCGTCATCACGAACGACGCCGCCAGCAGCGTGACTGCGTCGAGCGGCGAGCACATCACACACTGCACGAGCGCGTGTTGTGCCCACACGAAGCACCAGAAGCCCATCTCCCACCCGAGGCACTCTGGCACGCCGTGCTCGCCGTAGGGCGCATCGAGTGCGACCACGCCGCCCTCGGTGAGTCGCGCGCTCGAGAAGCCGTGCAGCGCGCCAAGCAGCGCCGGGAGCATGAACAGCACGCGCGGGGCGACGGGGTACACCGTGAGCTGCGATCCGCCGCTGTCGATGAGGATCTCAGAGTCCGGTGCCGCGAGCGTCACGGCCGTGCCGTTCACGGCTGCCGCGGCCGCGTCGGACGCCGTGACTCGCACCGCGAGCACGAACAGCTCGGGCCGCTCCGACAGCTTTACGTTCACGGCCAGCATCACGACGAGCTGCAGCAGCGACAGGCCCGCGACTGCGCTGCGCATCGTTATAAAGCAACACTGCCGCAGCCTTATAGCGCTGAGCTCAATGCTGCTTCAGGCCCGTCACCGGCTGCTCCAGCAGGAACCACGAGCGCGCGAGCGCGAGCAGCAGCGCGAACACGAGCACCTGGAAGACCGCGACGCGGTTCGTCTCGTACGTGTCGACGGCCTCGAGCTTCCCGGAGACGGGGTTCGCCTGGAACGGCGTGCCCACGATATTGCCGAGTGAGGCCTTCATGAGCACCTTGAGCACGTCCGCCTCCTCCGTCTCCGCACAGAACGCCGCCGCAGAGTGCGGCACGCCGAGCAGGTCGAGGTGCTCGCGCGCCTCACGCGAGAACACGTCCTCCTGTGCGAGGATCGTGCTGCCGTCGCGCACAGGGAACACGCTCTTGAACGCCGCGAACAGCAGCGCCGGGTTCGGCTCGCCGCCGCCGAGGGTGGGGCACGGCTCCGGCGGCGGTGGGCTCTCAGGCTCGGGGCACGGCTCCGGCGGCGGGGGGCTCTCCGGATCAGGGCATTCGTCGGGGCCGGGCTCGGGGCACACCGTGGGTGTCGCCTCGGGCGGGCACTCCGCGCACACGGTAGGCGTCGCCTCGGGCGGGCACTCTGCGCACGTCGGACACGTCGCGCCGTCTGCACACGTCGGACACGCCGCACACGTTGTGTTCGGGCACCGCGGGCACGTTGCGTTCGGGCACGTCGCGTTCGGGCACGGCGCCTTCGGCGCCGGGCACCACTCCCCGGTGAAGTTCCAGACCGGTGTGTCCAGAATGTGCGCACTGCTGATGTTCATGAAGCGCAGCATCCAGTTCACAGTGTTGAAGATGATGTTCTGGCCGGCGTCGCCGAGCGTCGAATTGTACAACGCGCAGTGCGGGCCCCCGAGCAACACCGCTTGCACAGGCACTCCGATCTCCGAGAGCGCGTCCATCGTCGACGGCACACGCGTGCCGTTCATCAGCGACTTTGCAATCGGGTCGTCGAAGGCGTCGACAAACAGCATCGGCGGCACCACCGCGCACGGCCGCAGCGGCAGCGTCAGCTGCAGCAGCAGGCCGCCCGAGCCCGCGATCACCGCGGATACCGGCGGCGGGTTGTCGCCGAACTCAGTCGCGAAGGCGTAACTCACCGTGACCGCGCCCGCGGAGCAGCCGTACACCGCGATACGCTTCGGGTCTGCGAGCAGCGAGCCCGCGTTCGCGATGATGTAGCGCACGGCCGTGAGCGTGTCGGCGGCGGGGTGCAGCACTTTCTCGGGGATCTGCCCGAGAAAGTCGCCGTAGCGCCGGTACTCGATGCTTATCGCCAGGAAGCCGCGCATCGCGTAGCTGGCGGCCTCCTGCTGGAACTTGGTGTCGTTCTTGACCGAGCTGGGCAGGAACGCGCCGCCGTGCACGAGCACGACGACGGGCAGCACCTGGCCCGCGACGCCGCTGCTGCGGTATACGTCGAAAAGCAGCTGCTGTGTTGTGCCCGTCAACAGGTTCGGCGCCGAGCCGTACTGCACGGTGCTCACCGAAATCGTGCCCAGCGCAAAGCGTGTGTTGCAGTACAGGACGTCGGGCGGGCAGTACAGGTTCACCATCGCCGCCTGGGCCGGCAGGGCGCCGAGCAGCGCACTGAGCAGCGCGACGAGCAACAGCCGCATTGGCGACGCGCGGTGCGGCTGCTTAAGTACGCTATAAGGCACCACCGCGCCCCGTGCGCCCCGATGTCCGCCACCGAGCTCGTCGCAGAGCTGCAGCGCGCGCCGCGTGTGCCGCGCGCCGAGCGTGTGACGGGCGCGCTGCGCAGCTGCCCGGGCGCACCGCTGAGTGTCAGCGAGCTCTCAGGCGCCGCCGCCGCGGCGCTCGGCCTCGAGCCGCGCGCAAACGTTATGTACCTGCGCCTGCAACGGCCGCGCACGTGGAGCGCGGCGCGGCGGCGGCGCATCGAGCGTCGCGCCGCGGGCCGCGACGCCGACACGTTCTGGGAGGACGCGCCCGACTGCACCGCCGACGAGGCCGCGGGTCTGCTGCCGCTCGCCGGCGAGCTGCTCGAGCTGCAGGGCACGCACCACCGCGCGCAGACGCGCGTGCTCTGCGTCGAGCCGCTCCCGCACGGCCCGCGCATCGGCGCCGTCGTCGTCGGCTGCCAGCGCGTGTACGGCCTGCGCGTGCCGCGCGCGGCCTGAGCCAGCGCGGCAGCGTGGGTGCCGCGCGCGACCCGAGCCGCCCGCGCGGCCTATTTAAGCACCGCCGCAGCGGCGCCCGCAGTGCGATGCAGGCCGCGGCGGGCGACGTCCAGAGCATGATGCAAAAGATCCGCGACCTCGAGGCCGAGAAACAGGCGCTCGCGGCCGAGAAGCAGGCGCTCGCGACCGAGAAGCAGGCCCTGCAGCAGAACCTGCAGGAGACCGAGGCGCGCGCGTCGCAGCTCTCCGAGAAGACCAAGGCTGAGATGCTCGCGAAGATCAACACAACGATCGCGACGTGGCTGCGCTCGATGCCCGAAGACACTCTGTCGGCCGAGAAGCGCGAGCAGGTGCTCAAGGGCATGGAGGCGCTCGCCAACGCCACCGCGTCCGACAGTGGGCTCTACCAGATGCTCGTGTGTGCGAGCGAGCAGCACATCAGCAACGTGACGCACCTCGAGGAGGTGCGCAAGGAGCGCGACGAGCTGCTGCAGCGGCTCTCGGGCGGCAAGTTCGCGGACGAGGACGCCCGCCTCGCCGGCAAGCGCAAGGCCGAGGTCATCAGCGCCGACGCGCCAGGCAAGTCGAAAATGTGGGCTGACTTCGAGCTCGTGCTGCAGCAGGACAAGGGCTGGACCGGCGTCACGCCGCTGCGCGGCTGATGCATGCACACTGCAAGCTGCCTTTTTCGAACTGTGTAATAAAACAAAAGATGCCTACACGAGGCGACTCAGCGCCGGCTGGTGCGTGTTAACCTGAATTCCTTTCCCTTCGCGGACCGATGCACAGCCCACATAGCTCGGGCCCAGGTGCCCGCTGCCCATCGTCTCCTCGACAAGCATGTTGTTCGGACCGCTGCGCACGCGCATAGAGCCCTGGAACGCGAGGCAGCCCGCGGGCGACGTCTCGTCCGCCACCACCGCGGCGCCCGCCGTCTTGCGCAGCCGCTCGAGGCCCGTGAAGTCCGGCAGGTGCCGCAGGTACTGGTGATAACATTCTCTCTGAACCGCGTCCATCTGCGTGTAGATCCGCATCGAGCTCGTCACGACGCGGTGCACGCCCTCCGGGTCGCACATCGTCGCGCCGAGGCCCGCACCGCCGCCCGTGTTGTCGTACCACACGAGCGGGTTCGGCAGCTGCTTCGTGTCGAGGGCGTCGCCGCCGCCGAAGTTCACCGGGAAGCCCATCACCACGAAGCTCGCGCCCTGGTACGGCTTCGTGAAGTCCTCGGTATCGTTGCGGAAGTGCTGCGGGCTCGTGAACACGTCCTGGTTGGGCTCCAGCCAGTTCACAATGTCCGAGCCCATCCCGCCGTTGTAGCCGTTGAACGCCACGTCCCAGGTGCGCACCATGTTGCGCTCGTTGAAGACCTGCGCCCGCTCGTGGTACTTGTACGACATGCCCCAGATGCCGTGCTGTGAGTCGTCGAAGCAGCTCAGCTCCGTCTGGCCCCACAACGTCGCGCCGAGCTCGTCGCTGCCGCCGCGCCCGAGGATCATCCCGAGCATCTCGTGCTCGATGTTCGGGCGCACGACGAGCAGGTGCATTGGATGCGGAATTCCGTGCGCATGGCCATAGCCGCCGCCGCCGCCGCCGCTGCCGCCATAGCCGCCGCCGCTGCCGCCGCTGCCGCCATAGCCGCCGCCGCTGCCGCCGCTGCCGCCATAGCCGCCGCCGCCGCCGCCGTCATTCGGTTGCTGCGGCGGTATGTAGTTTGGAACAGCGGGTATGAGCGCAGGCTGCGGCGAGTGCGGCCGCTGCGGTTGCGCTGGCAGTCCACCGGCACCGCGCTGTGGGAAGTACCCGGGCCTGCCCTGCCTCTCGGCCGCCGAACCGCCCGACGGACGAGGCAGCCGACGCATACCGTTCTGCGGCTCTACCGTTTGCAGTGCTTGCACACTGGTATAGGGTTGCCACACCAACACCGACGGGCACGAATGGGCGCCGATGTTACCCGGTCCCTTGAAGCGTTCGGCACCGCAAAAGAGGCGTTTTGCGGCCACGATCGCGAAGCTCCTCACCAAGTCCCCTGTTTCCCAGGTTGTGTCGGGTGCAATCTGTAAGATAGGGTTCACGTCCCGATCATAGTTGTCCATACTGTTCAGTTCCATCCACTCAATGTCTCTCGGAGTGCCGAGAGTGGGGATGCCCCCGGCGAACTCAACCGATAACGCCGATTGGGTTTTTTTGGCACCACCCGACCCTGATGTTACGAATTTGACCAAGAAGGCTTCCATGTCCCGGATGAAGTTGTCCACCCCGAGCGACCTCAGGGCAGCCAGCCGGACGGATGCGTCGGGATGACACTGCGACATCAACATGGCCATGATCACAGACGTAAACGGGTTGCGAGCCGCATTCACTTCCGGTAACTTTTGTTCGTAGTTTTTGCTGTTATCAATACCACGATACGGGACGATGAAGTCATGCATCTGTTTCTGCATTGCCGGCTCTATCGGCACGTTACGCCACAGTTTTGAAACCATCTCGCTAGTGAACTCCACTGCAGCTGTCATGATCGCCACGTGCGTTGCCAGACGCTTGTCGAGACGTACTTGATCGTTGTAGTATCCGCCTTGCAGTGTGTACGTGTACATGTTTGGCCTGAACGGGAGGAACTCAATGTACCTCCGATCTTCCGTTTTTTTTTGTAAATTAGCATGTATCGTTTCGATTGTGTTCTCGGTGCCATATGAAAACATGCCCTCAGGGGATGCTGTACTCTTGCTCGTGATGCGATGTATGTCCAGCGCCGCCCAGTCGCACAGCGGGAATTCGATACTTGCACCAGGGACGAACGAAGCAGTGACGTCGTTGAAAAGGCCGCCACCAATTAAAGTTAATTGCGGCACGATCGCCTTCACCATGGTATCAGTGATGCTTACAGCTAGATCGTTCGACTCCACCAATTTGGTGATCTCTCGTTCTGTGCTTGTTTCGCAATATGAAGTTATTACGCAAGAACTCGTACCAGTACCACCGATAATTTCCGCACGATGGCTCCTCAAGAATAGCAGTATCCTTTCTTGGTGTCTCATTGAAGTCCATTCCATGAATGTCAGACGGCTGTAACTCGACACCTCTTCATCAGCTTCCGACACTTCTCTCCCTTGTTTGTCTATCACTCCGAACTGCATTTGGGCGCGAAAGTCGAGAGGCCCGGCGCGCGCAGGCGGATTCCACGCGGCACCGCGGTGCCCGGGGCCTGCATCCAGCTCGGCCTTGTTACGCAGCTCGACGTACGGGAACGAGATCCACGAGTCGCGGCCCTCGTCGTAGAACTCATAGCTGTTGTTCTCGATGCCCGGACGGTACGGGATCCAGTAGTACTCCGCGACACGCACGCGGCGGCTCAGGACATCGCGCGGAGGCATGTTGGTCTCCATGCTGAACGCGCGGCTCTTGATGATGTTGACGCCGCGGTACGAGGGGATGTCCGGGCCCGCGCGCAGGCGCTTGACGCCGTCGACGCCCTGCGTGACGTAGCTGGTCTTCTCGGGCGACATCGTGAGCTGCAGCGTGAGCTTGCTGTTGCAGAGCAGGAAGTTGGGCTCCTGCGCGCGCGGCCGTCAGCCCCAGCCCACAGAGAGCGGCAAACAGAAGGCAAGCAAGCACACAAGCAGCAAGTACGCGCCTGGCTGCCCCAGTCGCGCATCTGCGCCTTGGCCTCTTCGATGAGCAGGTCCATCGCGTTCGGGTTCTTCTGCACGATGCCGAAGAGGTCGACGTACTGGCGCACGAGCTGCTGCGGCGTCTTGAGTGGGGTGTGGTACTTCTCGGCGATCGTGCGCGCGTAGCTCGGGGCCTGGATGAGCGCCATGTGCACGTCGAGGTCGTTGGTGTACTGGATGCTGCCGACCATCTGGCGCACCTGGTTGCGGAAGTTCTCCATGCCCGCGGGTGAGGCCATGAAGTTGTGCTCCATCGCGATCGCGAGGCCCTGGCGCACGGTGTACGCCGAGAAGGAGCGCTTCGTCTGGGTGAGCACGCGCGCGGCGCTCTCGTACGGCACGCGGCTCGCGGTGCCCTCGTCGAAGGACCACACGTTCCACTTGAGCTTGGCGTCGGGGTTCTCGACGTACTTGTACGGGAGGATCGTCGTCGTGAAGGGGCTGTTCGTCGCGTCGGTGATCAGGCCGTCGATGCGGTCCGTGAGGTACAGGTTCGCGCCCTTGAGCGCGTCGGGCAGGTGCCAGCGCTGGTGCCGCTTCGCGCGCTGTGTGTCGAACTTGATGTCGCGCGCGGCGGGCCCGAAGATCTCCTCGTACTGCTCGAGCGTCGCGGCCGCCTCGCCGCCGCGCCCGGTGTAGGTGCCCCCGCCGTACGGGCCGGGGTCGCCGTCGCCGATGTAGCGGCCCTGCGAGAACGAGCGGGCGTCCTGCGATGATTGCCCCTGCATGCTGTTGCGCGCGCGCGGCGCGCCTGTTTATATACTGCCCCGCACGCGGGCCGCCGCGCACGCGCGCCAGCACTGCCTACGGCTGCAGCTCGTACGTCAGCTCGACCGTCGCCATGTACGAGCACGGCCGCTTGAGCTGGATCTCCATCCACTTGGCCTCGGCTGCCTGGCGCTGCTCCGCGGTCCACGAGATGTCCTGCGGCATGTCCTGCAGGAACTCCGCGCCGTCGCCGAGGTCCGCCCAGTTGTCGTTGCCGAGCCGGTGCAGCTGCACGCTGAACGTGTTCAGGTCACGCGTCGCGATGCGGCTGAGCACCTTCGTGCGCAGCGAGTTGCAGCACGCCGAGAAGACCTGCTTGCTCAGCTTCAGCCAGCACTCGTCGATCAGCTGCTGCTTGTCGATGTCCGCGCCGAGGATCTCGCGGTTCGCGCGCAGCAGCGCGATCACAGGGTGCTCGTGGTGCACGAAGAGGTAGTTGAAGCCGGTCACCGGCAGCACCCCGTTCGAGTCGAGGTTGTTCGCGTTGAAGTTCGGGTACTTCGAGCGCCACTCGATGCTGTCCGCGCTCGCCGCGTCCGTCTCGTACACCGTCAGCGGCGTCGTCGTCTGCGAGTTCTGCAGCACGGTCGTCACGTACTTCTCGCCGACGTCCGTGACCTCACCGGGCGCGACACAGTTCATCGTCACGCCGAGCGGCACCGGGAACGAGCTCGCCTGCTTCACGATGACCGCCTTGAGCACCACCGCGTTACGCATCGCGTTCGTCATCGTGCCGTGGTCGAGCGAGATGCCCTGGTGGTCGTGCACGCCGAACACGTCCGTGTGCTTGCCCTCGAGCGGCTTCCACATCGCGGCCGTCGGCCCGGCCTGTGCAAAGTTGTTCATCGTGCCGTTGATCTGCACGGTCACGCAGCGCTTCATGCGCAGCGGCTCGGCCGTCGCTGTGCTCGGTGTGCTCTCTGTAGTTGCCAGTGTCTCCGTGGCGCGGACGCTCATGGCTGCCGGGCCTGCAAAAGACGCTTAAATACAGCCCCGCTCGCGGTCCTGCGCGGCGGCGGCCCTGCGCTACTGCAGCCTGTGGCTACTAAAGCAATGCGGCCGCAACACGGAGAAAAAGAATGCGCGCGCGCCTCTACGACGCCTTCGCGCGCGTCGACTACCTGCTCACCTACGCGCTCGCGCGCTTCGCGCAGCAGGTCCTCGGCCCGCGCGTCGCGCCCGCGGACGTGCTGCTCGCCGCGGCCGTCGTCGCGGCGGGCACCGTCGCCTGGCCCGGCGGCGGCGCGCTCCGCCGCACCGCGGAGAGCACACACAAGGTCGCGGCCGTGCTCTTCGCGCAGCACCTGCTCGGCGGGCTGCCGCGCCCCGGCACGGGCAGTCTCGCGCGCATCGCGCGCGACTCCGCGGTCGCGCTCAGCGCGGTCGCGCTCGTGCCGACGCTGCTGCAGCCACTGCTCGCGGAAGAGGCCGCCGCACAGGTCGCGAGCCTCGTCTTCTTTATGTTCGCGGAGAACTCAGCGCAGCTCACGCGCGACCCCGAGCTCGACCACGTGCTGCCCTTCTTTGCCGGGCTCGTGCTCTGGGCGACGCAGAGCCGCCCGCAGGCGCGCGGCGTCGAGCGCTCACTGCTGCACGCTGCAGCGATGCTCGCGACCAACGTGCTCGTCGAGACGATGCTCGGCGCCGCAGACCTCAGCATCGCCGCGCTCGTTGCCGTGCTGCTGCTCTTCGACGGCCTCACCACGAGCCTCGCGCTCGCCGCATCGCTGCGCGACTATGCCGTGTGGCGCAGCGCGTCGCTCGCGCTCGCGCTGCTGCTCGCGCACGGCGCGCCGCTCGCGCTCGTCGTGATCGGAGCGGGGGTGTGCGCCGGCGCCGCGCACGCGGCCGCGGGCTGGCTCGGCGCGCGCGGCGACGCGGCCGTGGGCATGGCGCTGCTCGTCGCGGGCAACGCAGGCCTCGAGGGCGTGCGGCGCACGCTGCTCGGCACGCCGCCGCGGCTCGCGTGGGGCGTGCTGCTCGGCGTCACGAACGCGGTGCACCTCGCGCTGCGCGCGCTGGCTGCTGCCTAAGCTCCGCGGCCCGTGGCGCAGCAGTCAGGCCGCGCTCTCCGCCGCGCTCTCCCGTGGCGGGCGTAGCGGCGCCAGGCGGCCCTCCGCGAGCGCCGCGCAACACGCGCCGCGCGCGTACGGGTGCAGCACCGTGAACAGCGCGTACGGCAGCACCGTGCGCGAGTTCAGCCCGGCGAGCACGCGCGTCAGCGGGCGCCGCGCGTCGAGCGCGTTGCGCAGTGCGAGCACCACGGCCTGCGAGCAGAACAGGCTCTGCAGCGCACGCGGCACCTCCGAGGGCACGTCGGTGGCGCCGAACAGCGCCGCGCCGCCGGGCAGCATGAGCAGCGCGGTGTCGCGGTAGTTGTACGGGATCTGCGCCTCGCAGAGGTCCTGCAGGTACACGAGCAGCGCCTCGTGCTCGACGTCCGACAGCTGCAGCACGAGCGCGGCGCACGTCGTGTTATCGTACGTCTGCTTCGTCGAGAGGCTCAGCGCGAAGGGGCACCCGACGTAACTCGTGTAGCTCGCGCTCGCGCGCGGCTCGCGTGAGTCGATCGGCATGATCTCAACGTGCACGAGCGGCCCCGCGCAGAGTGCCACGAGCGAGTCAGTGTAGAACACGGGCCGCCGGAACACACACGCGACGAACGGCATTCGTTTTTTTTATGCATACTGTCACTGTGCTAATAAATACCGTCCGCGTTGCGGATCCGGCGCGCGCGCGCTCAGCGCGCGCCGCAGCGAGGCCGTGTCGTACACGAAGGGCGCGAGGCGCGCGGGCACGCGGTGCCGGTGGCACAATGCGACGCGCACGAGCCGGCGCGTGGAGACGTCCAGCAGCACGAGCGCTGTGTGCGCCGGTGTGCGCGCGCACACAGCGCACGCCGCGCGGCTCGCGACGGGCTTCGCGGCGCCGTGCGTGCACGGCACGCAGAGCTCTGTGCCCTGCCACACCCATAGCTGCGTTAGCACATTCATACACACTCACATGCATGACAGCAGGGAAACGCGCCTCCCCGCGCCACGGCCGCACGTGCCGGCAGGCCGTGCAGAAGTAGAAGTACGCGCCACCGACGCGCAGCAGCTGCCCGAGCAGGTTCAGCGCGACGACGGGGCTCTCGGGCCCACACGCCGCGCAGCTCAGCATGCCGCTCTGCACGTCGAGCCGCAGCCGCTGCTGCAGCGGCGACGCCGCGGGCTTATTCACACACCACATGCACACGTGCAGGCGGCTCGCGGCGAGCAGCCGCTGCGGCGCACCGAACAGCGCCGCGACGCGCTCGACGAGGTTGCGCGGGAGCGGGTAGCAGCGCACGTTCTGCTGCAGCGCCTCGACGACGCTCCCGCGCGTCGCGCCTCCGCCGGCGTCCTGCCCACTTGTCAGCCTGCCTGTAGCATAGCAGCATAGCATAACAACATGGCATAGCAGCACGGCATAGCAGTATGACAGCGCACCGCGTCCGCCGCCGGCAGCGCCGCCCGCAGCGAGCCCGCTTGCGGCGCGACGCGCGTCGCGAGCGCCGTCGCGAGCAGCTCCGCGCGCGGCCTGCCCTGGCACGCCTTGCGCCACGCCGCGAGCGTACGCGCGACGGGCGCCGCCGCCCGCGCCGGCCGCGGCTTGCACGTGCGCGCAAGGCGGTCCACGAGCACGCCCGCCTGCCGCTCGAGCGCGGCCCAGCCCCACCCCGCGTCGCCCTGCAGCGCCTCCGTGCGGAACGCGTCGCACGTGTTCGTGCACAGCGCGCGGAACACCGCCAGCGCCGGCGGCGCGAGATACTGCTCGACCTCCGACGGGCAGAAGTCGCTCACTGCGTTTGCGAGGTACTCCATCAGGGCCAGCCGCAGCAGGTTCGGCACCCCACGCAAGAACGCGTCGCGCGCCTCCTGCGCGCCCGTCGCCAGCGCACGCAGCCGCACGACTGCGTCGCGCCGCACCCCGAAGAGCGGCCGCTTCGCGCACTCGGGGTACAGCCCGAGCAGCGTGCCGTGCAGCACCCCGAGGCAGCACGTCGCGACGACGTCGCTCAGCGGCGCCGTGCCGAGCGGCGTCGCGAACAGCCGCCCGCGCTTCAGACACGGCAGCGCGTTGTGCACGAGCATCGCGAGCGGCCCGTCCGCCCAGCTCTGGCGCGCAACGCCGCGCGTCAGCACGCGCAGCACGTCCGGAAGGCGCGCGTACTGCACGGTGTCCTCAGGCAGCGTGTACAGCCACGCGAGCGGCACGCGTTGCGTACTGGCGTCCTGCAGCCAGCCGCCGTCCGCCGCGGCGGCAGCGTGTAGGCGCCGGTCGATCTCGAGCTGTGCCCCGCGGTCGCCGGCCGCAAGCGCCCCGTGCAGCTCGCGCAGCTCGTTGTCGAGCTCCACGTCGCTGCAAAAGCGCTCCACGGGCGGCCGCACGCGCATACAGGTGGACGTCATGCCCCCGCCGCCCGCCGCGTCACTGCCGCCTCCGAGGCTGTAGTAGACGTCGACGGCACCGCGTGCGTCGGGGGCTGCCGAAAACCCGCGAAGTCCTGCGCGTGGTGGCTCACATGCTGCACATACGCATGAACATGTGCATACATACACAAGCACGCGCACCTCGAAGAAAACGCGGTGCTGCTTCAGGAACTTGACGCCGTTCTGCGCGTGCACTGAGTAGCGGTTCCGCTGGTGCGCCACGATCGGCAGCGGCATGCAGTGCACGTGTCCGTTCGGCGGGCAGATCAGCATTGCTTCACGCGCGTACTCGCCGCGCTGCTCGCACACGTTGCCGTAGCGCTGGATTACGCCGCGGAAGGACACGCCCTGCTTGGTTTTATAATTAGTTATAGACCCCCCCCCACACCACAGACCTCTCTCCCATCTTCCGGACGCTATAATGAACAATGATAATGATAATGATAACGTGCTATTTTATAACTCTATAACCCCCCCCCACACCACAGACCTCTCTCCCATCTTCCGGACGCTATAATGAATAATGATAATTCATTCCGTTACTTTATATCTCTCTCTTTGTAACCTTCTACTCATTTCAGGAAAAAAGAAGACTATATAACACTATTTAAAATGATAGTAAGTTAAGTAGATAAGATATAGTAAG
>Ga0228700_1000206_pt1 | contig 58499 bp, 80 predicted proteins | sample McNCre317_Aug_MG_FD_178019 | JGI IMG/M metagenome (GOLD analysis project Ga0228700, IMG submission 178019) | Freshwater microbial communities from McNutts Creek, Athens, Georgia, United States - 3-17_Aug_MG | ecosystem: Environmental > Aquatic > Freshwater > Creek | place: USA: Georgia...
CGGTAAACGCCACGGTCAGTTGTGGAACCGTCACGCCGTCCATACTGACTGTGGTAATCGTTTCGCGTTTTGCGGTATCAGTAATATCCAGGACCCCACCAACCGGTTGCCGGTGGCCGTAGATAACAAACCCTTCGGTCGCAACAAAGGTTTTATCCGCGGGAACAACAGTCACCTGGTGTTGCCAGTCATCAGAATTGTGCGGAATCTGGTGGACGGTGCCGTCCCCTACGACCGCTAAAACTGCTTTTGAGTGCATGGAAACGGTCATAGCGATACCCTTCTATCGTCTGGTATAGGTGTTACCTATATTACTGCCTAACGCCAGCGGTTTCCAGTCCCTTGTATACACCTTCGCGTAGTGCAGGAACTTGTGAAAACACCGGTGTGTTATGGAGGATCGCACCTGTTGTGTCCCCCGTTTTCAGATCTTGCACCGTTGTATACGCATGTGACGCAACGGGGCCCATCTCAAACGCGATATTCGACACTGTCGGATGTAGTGCGCCTTTGATGAAAGGCAAACTGGTGATGCCTGCACGATCGAGGAGCGTAGAGGCGATACGCTCCGGGTCCCCGTAATTGGCCGCAACCACGCCCTTGTCGCCGAGTGAACGGATACGTTGTCGGATTTCTTCCTGAAGGGCGGCCAGCGCCATAAGTGCCATAACAGGGGCCGCCAGCCACATCGCACTGGACGCTGCGGCCTGCGACATACTGCCGTTCGCTGCCTGCCGACGAATTTCCCGGTACACGCCCATGTTCACACGTTTGTGCGCAGTCATGTTGAACCCTTTCAACTGCATCAACATCGCACCGTGTGGGGTGCGTGCAAACCCAGGGGCATCTGCAGCAGTTGGATTCACCACAGTCTCTTGCACAAACCGCGAGATAGCATGGCTAACAAACGCCGCGTCTTCACCTGGCGAAGTCACCCAGGTTTTTTGCCCGCCTGCATCCCAGTTCAGGATGTGGTCCGCAGTAATTTTCGGATGTAACTCATGCAGGAATTTCTGATTCTCCGCCACATTACGGCCAGCTTTTATTTCACGCGCGGTGTGCAACAGAAAATCCCGCGCAGTAGCAGTGGAAACCACGCGCCAGAATTGTGCAACCGATTCATTACCTGTCCACTCGAGCACCTTCGGCAGGTACTTCGAGATTGGGCCATTGAAAGAATCTACGCTACCAGCAAAAATACTACCCATCGCGGCTTGCATACCAGAATGGATCGTCCCCATGGATTCCGCAAAAGACACCATTTCTTCACGCGTTTTGCCGTGCAACGCGTTGACGACAGTTTTTGCATAATCTTTTGCTGCTACTGCACCACGTGTGCGTAGAAGCACCGCTGCGCCTTCTGTCATTCCTGCAAGCCCGCCAAACATCAACGAATCCATACCTGCCAATGCACGGACTTCCGTTGCTACTTTGCCCCAGGTTGAGGATAAATCAGCTGGCGTAAGCCCCAGGGAATTCTGCAGAAGAGCATACGCCCTTGCGTTTTCCGCCGCAGCTTCTTCTTTTGACAGTTTACCCGCGGCCACCAGTTTGTCGAGGTGCCTTTCGTGTGCAACCAGTTCACGATCGATATCCGGTTTCAGCTTCTCGTATTCAACGCGCGTAGTGACCTTCCGCGTGTATGCAAGTAGATCCTGGATCGGGTTCTTGTTCAGGTACCCTTCTTTTGTCATCGCTGCCAACAACACAGGATCCGTGATTTTCCGCGCTTTAAGAAAACCGTGCGGCATCATCATACTGCCATCATTGGTGCTCTCGGCGAGAAACTCTTCCGTCAATCGCTGCGCATCTGCTGCCTTCCATCCATGCCGGCGGAGGATACGCGTAAAGGCTTCTGGATTTTCCCCCATTTTGGTGGTGTTCCATACACGGGGGAAATAATTCTTCTCATAGTGAACATCAGGGAATAAAGGCTTCATGTATTGGTACACATGATCCAGGTATTCACCAAGATTTGCCGCAAGTTTTACCTGCTGCGGGGTATATCCTTCTACTGCATCGCCTCGGTGGCCAGCAGCCAGCAATTCGAACGCTTTTGCTGTATCCATAGGGATTTCATCTTTCGTGCGTCCCTTTAGCGCATCTTTCAGTGCGTAATCCAGGTGCGCATTCCACTTCATGGTTTGCGCAGTTGCCGCAGAATGATAAGGAATTTTCCCCGTGTGTTTGCCGAGCGAGTCGGTGTAAGTTTGCTGCTCGACCAGTTCACCAAGGGGCTCCCACATCGCACGGAGTTTGCTGCCGTCGCTGAACGCCCAGCGGGTTGCTTTCCAGCTCGCAGGGTCCATGCTGTGTTCAAGAATTTTGGCAAAGAAACCAGGGCCAGAAGAGGGTTCCGGCGCAGCTGGTATTTCTTTGGCGACTGCAGCGCGTTCGCGCGGTTTTGCAACAGCGACGTTAGGCTCCAGTTTCGGGTCGATTTTCGATTTGTCCCACCAAACTGAGCTGCTATCTTTCGCAACTACCCGCTCCAGAAACCGGCTGACAGTCTCGTTAACCTGTTGGTTATTTTTTGTCGCGTCGTCTTTCTCACTCCAGATGCGATGAATCTCCGTTGCAATATCACGGAACTTCGACGCAAGGGCCGAGAAGAGACGATCAGCAATTCCTTTTCGTAAAGGCATAGGGCCTTCAGCCGACAAAACAGGATCTTTTGTATGGATCAGTGCTCGCACATGTGCGGCGGTTTTTGCACCGAACCATTTGCGAAACGTCACTGGATCAATGGATGATTTTTTTGTTTCTTCCTTGTATGCCCTTTCAAGGTGGCGACGGTACAGCTGCGCCCTCCCCGGCCCGAACGCGGTCTCATCTGTATGCAAATACTGGTCAAAGATCTGCCGACCAATAGCCTCCGCGATACGGACCTGACGGGATGCCCTGCCCATAACCCCTTCTTGTAGAGGTGGGACAGTAATTGTCATTCGCCCATCGACTACTTGTACAACGGGGTCCATGTGGGCAAACCGCAGCTGGTTTGCTTCTTTTTCATGTAGGTGGCTAAGGTCGCCCAGCGCGGGCTTTTCTTCCAGCGCGATTCCTTCCAGCCCAAGGTGATCAAAATGTTTCGCGAGCCCCGCTGTAAATGCGACATCCAGATCGTTCACTCCGGGGGCGCGCGTAGTGACCTCCATCTGGTGGTGGCTATTAGCTACAGGCGCAGAAAGAGGGTGTACACGCTCTGCTAACGGCACACCGTTGCGCACAACATGATGTACGACTGTTCCCCCCGCCGCGGCACGATTACGGTCTGCTAGAGCATCTTCCCGGTCACGGGTTGAAATATGATGTCCCTGCGCATCCTGGATGGCATCATCCTGCATGGTATTCGTCTGGTGCTGCGCCATCTGGTCAGCAGCTTCGACCGGATCAATTTCCGTCTCGACGCGGTAAGGATCGAAATCATGCTCTGTGTGCTCATATCCATCCTCACTAGGGGCGTGGCGTCGCGCGCCTGCACGTTCTTTTAGCGCTGCACCAACGGATTGGCGCTCACTGTTTTTGGAGGAAAGGCGGCCGAAATAGTGGATAAGTTCCGGGCGTAGCCCCACCGGTTTGCCTGTTTTTGGATGAGTACGGTACGCGGAAGATACGTCATAACCGGCCTGGGCCGCACTAGAAAGCCCTTGTTCCAGCCCGCGGAGGCGAAACTCGGTGGTACTGGTTTCATCTGCAAGCCCCTCGGCACCAAGAATGTCCATACCCATGGTGGTCAGATCCATGAGCGACATCGGTGCAGGGTTCCCGGCTTTATCTTTCGCCCACAGGATTGTGTTGTGCTGCTCGCTGTTCTTTTTGTGATGCGCGTCCAGCTCTGCGGGCAGCTTGCCCCGCGTACCACCACGCGGTTCGTGCCGCCCCGTTTCTGGATTGATCTGGGAATACCGCGCCAGGTTGTCCGCACGCTTTTGTCCATTTTCCCGCGCTTTCTGCAGCCCAACCTGAACACGTTCGACCGTAGACATCCGGACGTTTTTATCCGCCGGAGAGGGTTTATCTGTGTAAGGGACAGGCGACAGTTCATCCGGTAAACGATCCTGTATCGCCATCGCATATTTTGGCTCACCAGTAAGGGGGTCTTTCACCACTTCAGTGCTGTACTGGTTCACCGGATCGCGGTTAAACGCCGCGTGTGCATCCGCAATGCGCTCGACCCGTGCGGGGTCCGTGTCCCCTGCTACAACAGTCGAATGTACGCCTTGGTCTTCGAACAAAACTACATTTTCCCGTGCCAGTGCAGTGCCTTTGTACTGCCCGCCAAGGCGGCGCGCGGCTTCCACATCACGGGTTTCGCGGGCAGCTTTCTCGGCCAGCGCACCGAGGTGTTGCAAAATTGGGGCTTTCTCTTCAGGCGTACCGTGTTCAATGGTGTGTAATACCTGCGCACGGATGTGTTCCGGCAGCCCGTTGATGGCCAGGCGCATATCCGCTGCTGTTACTTTTACCGGCGACTGTGGAGCTGTCTCGAGCGTTTTTGCTCCTTCGCCCATTACTGCAGCACGAACAGGGGGCGTCACTACCGCCGTGGCGGGGACCCGCTGTATTTGAACTGCATTTGTTCCATCGTCAACAAGGCGACCTTCTGGTTCCTGCGCCGGCACAAGGGGGTGCTCCTCTTCCACGACACTGGTGTGCGCCGATTCAGGCGGAGTATAGGCATTACCTGTTTTTGCGGGCACAAGATTATCGATCGTTTTGCCTGCCTGTTGCGCCGCGCGGGCGTAGGCCGGGAACTGGTGCCGGATCGCTTCGCCCGACGCCATGACACCGCTGAGGAGCCCGCCACGAACCATACTGTCCAGGATCTGGGACTTGTTCTCGTCAGAGAACAAGTCACTGCCCGGTTTGTTCGCGTGGGTAAACGCCTGGTCCACGAAAGTCTGCGCAGTACCGGTCAGTGCTCCAAGTGCGGCCGTGGATACGCCCTCTTTCAGGACGGCCTTGCCGAACTGGGTGCCAAGGCCAAGGAGCCCCATATCTGCACCGTGTGCAGCCAAAACGTGCGGAAGTTCATGAGGAGGCACCCCCAGTCGACGGGACAATCCAAGTACGCGCAGCGGCGCAGCAGTGTCCAGTACACCTTTGATCGCGCCAGCGAACAACGCCTGATTCCCGTTTGGATCTTCAATGCCCTGCTGATCAAAATTCTCGGTGGTCTCGCCAATATGCGGGATAACACTGGCCCCGATCGCGCCGGCAACCGCCGCGCGCTGTGCTGCCTGTTCTTCCAGCGCATGCGCCTTGATCAGGGCTTCATCCGCCTGCATATCAGTACCGATCGCCTTGCGGTAATTCTGGTAATTGGCGTACCCCTTCTCCCCTAGACTGCGGCGGAGTGCTTTCCCCGCCCGTGCCCGCGCGAGACGGGACGCGCCACCCATGCCGAGAATCTGCGCCGCTAATGCAGGAGCTGCTTCACCGAGAGTTTCCAGTGCGTAGGTACCAAAGTCTGCGAGGCTGTCTACATCATCCCAGTCCCGTATCTCCGGGGGATGTTCCACCATCTGCTGGATATGGTGTGCGACGCCACGTTTTCCCCATTTCTCGAGCGCATCGACCCCGGTTACTTTACCGATAGTCTGGGCGAAACCGTCCAGGGACGCTGCCAAGGCATGGCCGCCGCGCGCGAGCGCGTTACCGAAAGTAGAACCGTCATCAGCCGGGGCTTGCGCAGGCACTTGTGGGTTCAGCACAGCTTACTTACTCCATGGAGTCGGGTTCGTCAAAGGCGCGCTGACCCAATCCAATGTCTTGCCCAAGCCAGTATCCCCATACTTACGGAGGTTCGGCTTATAAATATCATTGGGGTCAGCCGTGCCTTCCATTGCCTGCGCCAGCGCAGTGAGGCGATCATGGTTCACCGTGCCAGTATAAACCCCTTTATCATCGGCAGCACCGACCATGTGCACCAAATGCCCCACCAGCGTTTTTGCATATTCTGCTTTCTGCTGGTCGTTCAGATCTGCGATGGAATTCGCTGTTGCCGGAACCAGCCCATGCGCCTTGTATGTATTAAAAACGTCCTGGTTCCTGGCGTAGTTTGCAAAAGTTTCTTTCAACCTGTCGCTGGTCGCGGTACGTACATCAGGTGCCGCCGCACCTTGCGCTTTGGCCGCAGCTTCCTTAGCCTGCATCTCCGTGCGAGGGACAACGACATTGGCATATTGCAGTGATGGTTGGAGAAAACTCCGTTCAGGAGCGTCAGTCAATTCGGGGTGGGAATTCAGGAACGCATCCACAGAACTACCGACAAGGCCGCTGACCTTATCCGCGTGTTCCGCTTGTAATTTCTTTTGTGCGTCCTGGAACGACTGTTCTTCTGATACATCTTGACGAGCGATACTATTCGTCGCATGCGCGGTTTGCGTCCTCGCTGCGGTGAGCCGCGCATCAAATACAGGATCTGTTTTACCATCAGGTGTCTTTGGGACATCCCCCATCATCGCCGCCACTTCAGGGTCGCGCAAAGTTTCGCGTTTATCCCCGCGCTCCTGGAGGTTTACCCCGCGGGCCTGTAACCCATAGGATTTATCAAACTGTGCTGCTTGCTGCGCGCGTGTTTCCCGCCCCTCAGACTGTGTCAGCGCCATTTGCGCCCGCGCAAGCTCTGCGGCCTGCGACCTGTCGAGCCCGTGTTCGCTTAAATCTTCCGTGTGGAACTTCCCAGCCTGTTCCAACTGCGCGCCCTGCAGACCCAGTGATTTATTCTGGTAGTCGACTGTATTCTGCATTTCTTTTTCACGGAGAGCACGGTCTTGTGCGCGATTCATCTGATCGATGAGAAGATTGGTCCGCGCCTGCATCAACCCGACGGCGGGGCTAAGATCAATCTGCGCAACTGGCATTTTCGTACTCCCGGCAGCAACGCCGCCTGATTGGTATAGTGTTCCCCCGACCAACGTGTTGGTCGAGCCGTCAGAACCGTATGCGGTACTTCCAGTCCGGACGTAGGATTTTCCATCCGAACAATACATGGCCCCTTTTACAAGGGTACAGTCGTCTGCAATAGCGACGCTGCAAAACAATAAAACTAGCCACTTCCACATACCTGATCTCCTGTCGGGCGTGGAACAATATTACATCGCGATGGCTATTGTCGCTATCGTTGTTCCAATCGCTAGTCCAGTTTGTTGCTTCGACGCAGTATCGGCAGCAGCAGCTTGCTTATTCGACATATTCCGCTGCGTTTCTGCGTTCGCGGACGCTACGAGATTATCCTGCGCACCAGTGGCCAACCCATTCGTGGTATTGATCAACTGCGACCGCAAAGATTGGTTGCGCTGGTACTGCTGCGCATACGCATTGTTCATGGTGTTGGTGTCGTAAGTAGCCTGGTTCAACCCCGCCGCGCGCTGCATTTCTTGAGTCGCAACTTTATCCTGCCCAGGCACACCGCCGTACCGCGCGAGGTCGCGGTTTGTTCGTGCTACTGCGTTTTGTTGTTCAGTCGGATCCCCAATTTGGGCAGCGGCCGTATTCACCACATCATTGCTGTGCAGTGACTTTACTGCATCAGAAAGTACCGGCACGTAGTTCTGATTAAAATCCTGCCGTTGCTCCTGCTGGAGCGCGGCCAACTGCACAGAGGCCGGGTTCGCAGATGAACTACCTCCGCCACCGCCTGATATCTTGTCCATCACCATATGGTGGTGGTCGAAGGGGTTTGTAAATGCACCGACCAAACTCATAACTGCCGCCCCCCATAAGGGTTGTATCTATTATTAGGGGACATCGCGATGCCATCTGCAAAACCAGTGCGCGTATTATCCGCCGCTGCCGCAAGCCCCAGCTTCGGCGCGTCATACGCTGGGGTGCTCGGCGTGGTAGTGTTGCCAGGCACTCCGGGGAGTCCTTTTAACATGTAGTGGTAGGCCGCCGCCCCGCCGAGTGCTTGCGCGGCGGAACCAATGTTGTTGCGGAAATTCAACAAGCTCTGTAATCGCATCCCCTGTTTTTGCTGCGCAAGTTGCGCCTGGTTTGACATCAGGGCTTTGTTCGCTACATCCGCGGTGGCTGTTTTTTTCATGCCCTCGTCGATGACTTTCGCGCGGTCCGCATCCATAGACTGCTGCCCTGCTTCGGCAGCGGATACAGCCGCGGCTGCCCGTGCAGCAGAAGTGGTGTCCGCATTCTGGGAAAGTTGCATCTGTGATCGGGTTGAGCCGATATCGACGCCACTTTCTGACATCGCCTGGCGCAGCCCTTCATTGGCACTGGTTTCGCCCTGGGCTATGTCAGCGTCAGTGCGCGACCGGTTGAAGTTGGTTCGGTCATCCTGGCTGGTCTTTGTGAGATCCGCACGGTCTTCCGCCTCAAGGGGTTTGCCGATTGTCTTCCAGAGTTTCAGCTGGTCTGCAGCGGCCTCGTCGTTAGCAATCTCTGCTGCGGTTGCTTGCTGCTTCGGCGCACTGCCTTTGAAAAAGCGAACGCCGCCCTTCCGGTACCCGGAGTGCTCGAAAGTATCTATCAGGGTGCCGTAGTCTAGGCAGCCAGGTTCTTGCCCATACATACATACCACCTCTCGTAACCGTGTTGTTTACAGGCGCGCTCTGCCCCGTTCCGCCCGTGGAGCATGATGTGTGTGCACCCACGTTTTTTGGCCCAGGTTTCCAATGTCCCCTCGTTACTCATCGCAGCGAGCCATTCCTCCCGTGGTAGTGTCGCCCCGAAATAAATCAGCTCCAGCATTGTTTTGCGCGGGTACTTAACAACCTGCGTGACTGCAGCACCGACAACAGTCTGTTCCCCCGCCAGCGCCCACAACTGCCATGCCCCTTCGCGGCAGAACTGCTCGACATCAACGATGTCATTCTCCCCCTGCGTAGTCTCCAGTGCGTCCTGGATGAATGGCGCACAGTATTTCCATGCGTCAGGAACGTCGGCGACTGGTACAAATAACAAGGTCGCGGCCATCAGTTGTGGTACCGCGCAACAGAGGATTTGAATACATTGTCCCGCGCCGCTTCGGCTTTCGCTGCCTGTACACCCATGGCGTACATCTGCCCCATCGCACCAGCGAGTTGCGGGTTGAACCAGGCAGTTCCATTCGCAGCGTACAGATCAGCCATCACCCCATACTGGAGTGTCTCGTAATACCGGCTGAATATGGCCGTTGGCATACTGACCGCGTTGTACACAGGCTTCAGTGCCACGAACCCAGTCAGGGTATTCATTACAGGGGTCTGGAACACCAGCATGTTAGGTGGCGTCAGATATACTCCTTGGCGGCCGCGCATATTCAATGCTGCGTCCCGATAGGAGGTAAACGGGATGTCTTCCCCGTTAATCTTGACGAGCTGCAACTGACTGATCTCGGTATCCGCCGGCAGTGTGACCGTCCCAACCAAAAGGGCCGCATCAAACGTAACCTGTCCTGTCAGATCGTACTCGAACGCCTTGGTTTCCTTGCAGAAATCCCGCGCCACACGGCGTGCTGAACGCGAGAACGACATCATCGTAACCGCCGGTATTTGCGCGCGTACATCAGGGAGCATAGCAGTGAATGCAGTAACAGCAAGTGTCATGGTAAGCCCCCCTGCACCTGCATGAATTCGGCCAGTTTTTGCTGGAAGCTCGCCAGATACGTGCCCGCCAGTTCTGCATTCGCGCTATTGTCTGCATCCACCGCGAACGCGCGGGACACGACGAAATCGACGAAAAGCGGGAGGTGGACTTCTGTAAACATTGCCAGGCTGCCGTTCAACGTAGTAGGGAGTACAGGAAGCGTGACGTAGTCCATCAGAACATATCCCGTCGCAGAAGGCGCGGGATACAGGTAATACTTCAGCCGGTCCGCGCCCATCCGCGCCCAGTGGTACTGGGTCGCTGCAGGGGTGGACATCCATGTCGGATCTTCCAGAAACAGGGCGTTTTCATCCACTTCGGTGACGACGGCGGACAAAATTCCCGAGTTATTACACACCCCGAGAATATGCAGCAGGGTGACAATCGTTCCAGGTAATGACTGAACAGCCGTTGCTGTGGTCGCCACAGGGCCGCGCTCGGACGCAATACCGGGGGCAGCATTCACGAGCTGGATATGTGCCTCGTGAATCCACCCGAATAGCATGTCATCCGTCCAGCGGTCGCCGCCGGCGTCATTGATCAAGCGCCGGACGTTGGTAACAATGGTTTGTACCCCCAGCGCCACAGATGATTACTCGGCAACAGCGGTGTTTTTGCCTTTCTTGTCAGCCACTGCGGGTTCAACTGTTTCGGCGATTTCCTCGACGATACCCTGCCCCTGCAACAGCCCCTGGAGGGCAATGTGCTCGGGAAGTGTCTGTGGGATATCCGCATCCAACCACTGGCGCATGCCGCCATCTGGGATCAGGATAGAAAAACCTTGGCCACGGGCCACGATAGTACGCATTTTATCGGACATAAAAGAATTCCTACGGGTTAGAAGAAACGGGGGCCGAAGCCCCCGCCGCTATCAGACTGCAACGTCGCAGGTGATCAAACCGAAGTCTTCGTTCGGAGTGCCGGACTCGTAGATGGTACGGAACACCGGTTTTTTGAAACCGATGATCTTGCCCACTGCGATACCAACCTGGTTGTCGTAGTCCCATACTTGCTCGTCCCAGTTCGGCATGCCGAGGTCAGCGTAGGCCAGCGCTTGTGCACCGCACAGCAGGAGACGTTCGCCGTCGACATTCGAGCCGTGGGCACCCCATTTACGGCCGGGGTAGCCTTGCTCACCAGAACCAGCAGTGTTTGCAGCACCAAGAGTGTTGAACACATAACGTGACTCAACAACACGGACACCATTCACCAACACGCCGCCTCGGCCAGAAGCCAACTGGCCTTTGTCGCCCATACCGGTTTGCAGCGCACGGCTGTTAGCCAGGAAGTCCGCATCCATACGCAGGCGAGCCATTGAGCGCGGACCAACGAACAGGACATACTCTTCGTCCAGACCACCCTGTGGTTTTACGCCACGGATGTACTTCTCTTTCGCCAACATTTTCAGCGCCACGATAGTCGCGTAGCTGATAGTGTCGCCAGAAACCATAGAGGCTACGGCAGTAGGAGCCAGCGATTTCGTGCTGTTTACCCAGCGGAAGCCACGGTTGGCGGAAGGCGCGGTTACGTCGCTGGCGAAAGACAGGTCGTACAAGGACATGCCCGTAGCAGCTGTACGTGCCCATGCACCGGCGGAGTAGCTGAAACCTGTACGGATCGCGCCGTTCAGTTTCAAGCGATAGTCCATACCAGACATAGTCAGGAACGCAGCCTGGTCAGTACGGTCTGCCAACCAGTAGGCCAGCACGTCGCGTGATTGCTCACGGAAGTTGATAACCATTTTCTGGTCGTTCATGCGGCCGGACAGGCGGTTTGCGTTACGCAACTGGTCGATCTGGATTGTCTGGAACGAGCCAATCAACGCTTCTTCAGAGTCCCACAACTGGGTATCGCCAGCTGCACCGTCATTCACCAGATCAGAAACCAGGTGGATCTGGGCTTTAGCGCCTTTTTCAGTTTTGGAGAACTCGGTTACACGCTGAACGATAGAGTTGGCGTCTTTGCCAACATATTGTTCAACGAAGCTCGCATTACGAGCCATTTTGATGGTTTGGCGTGCCCAGGTAAGTTTCTCTGGCTGGGTCAACGCGGCAAAAGTAGTTAATGCCATGGTGTGATACCTCACAAATAAGTCACTGTTCGCGACGGATGTCGCTGCCTAGTTCCCAGGGTGTCGTGAGGGGCACGAAATATAGGTGTTACCTGTAAATCTTGTGCCGGAATTCGTCCGGACGGCGGATATGTACACATTCTATCCAGTCCCGTGAGTATAGGCAATACCTATACTCACGAGCAGGATTATTTTCTATCAACCCAGTGCAAAGTCCCCACGGAGACGCTGGATTGTGCTGTCTGGCAGCGCGTAGAACTCCTCGTCACTCATGGTGGTTACGTCCAGCACTTGCGACGGTGCAATTTCTGCGCGAGCAGGAACGGCCGCCGGTTGCTGCAACACCTTGTTGACGCGGGCCTGTTGCTCGCGTTGGCGTGCTTCGACTACAGGAGAGCGAAGGTCGACCGGAGCAGGTTTCGCCGCGGGCGCTGGTGTCGCTGTCGCCTGTAATACATCCGGGCGATACAACTGCAGCGTGACCGTAGCCGCTTTCCGGAGCGCCTCAGAGGGATTGAACCCTTTCGCGATCAGAATCCGGTGCATTTCCAGCACTTCAGCGGTCAGGTTGGCGTCATACGTTTCCGCCTGGGCGTCCAGAATAGGAAACTCTGCCTCCAGTTCCGTCACAGTGTCTTGAAGCGCGGCCGCTTGCTGCTCCTGTGCCATTTCAGCCTTGATCTGCTGCATGACCCGCTTCGCCGTAAATTCCTGCGTCGCACGCATGTCTGCCTGGCGGATCGCAGCCAGGATTTCGGCCGCTTTTTCGTGCTGTCCATCCAGGATAGCATCGTGGTACAGCTGGATCTGCTCAACCGGTACCGCTTCGGCACGCAAGGTTTCTTCCATCCCTTGCTGGGTAGCCGCCATAAGCCGGCGTTCCAGTTCTGCCGCGCGTTCGTCCGCTTGGCGGCGGCGCTGGATTTCCTGATCCAGACGACTTTTCGGGATCATGTACTCCTTCTTCGCCGGTTTTGCGGCTTCAGCTTCTGCAGCGGCTTTTGCCACAGCTTCAGCCTCGGCAGCAGCGGCAGCCTCTGCGGCAGCGGCAGCTTCAACCTCGGCAGCTGCCTGGGCAGCAAGGGCTTCTTCGTCTTCGTCGTAATTCGGGGAAATCGACATTTCATCGATCATGCGACCTTGGCCACTCATCACGGCGTCGGCGTCCAGCCCGCCCAGTTCGTCCAGATCAAGTTCCAGTTGTTCTTCGTAGCTCGGTGTTGCTGCAGTACCTGTCATATCATTGCTCCTCCGCGACTGGACCTGCGGCAGGCGGCGCAGTCAGTGCGGAAAGGTTAACGTCATGTGCCTGCTGTTGTTCCTGTGCATGCTGTGCTGCGTGGGTATCAAACACCTGCGCGCTTATTTCGTGGGCGTGTTGCTGCCGCAGGGCTTCTGCATCATGGGCCGCCTCTGTGACCAGGGCATGCAACTCCGCCGTCTGCTTGGAGTGCTCCATGTGGAGCTTGTCCTGCGCGGTCAGGTGCAGTTTCCTGATGTCATGGTCCTGTTTGTTTTCCTGGAGCGCAGCGCGTGTTTGTGCCTGGATCGTAGCCTGGTCAAGACGCGTGGCGGAGTTCAACTGCGCCAGGTTATGCCGCAAGTCGTTCGTATCGCGGTTCATCTGCACATCAGCTTCGATCTGCGACTGCGCTGCTTCCGCCATGACTTCTGCGGCGTTCGCTTTCGCCACATTGAGCTGTGCTTCGGTCTGCAGCTTCTGCACCAGCGCGTTGAGTTGCTCCAGCTGCAACTGCATCTGCTGCATCTGCATTTGCGCCTGGATTTGCTGCGCTTGCTGTTGTTCCGGCGTCAACTCTCCACGGCCGGCGTCCTGCGCGACTTCTTTCGCAATCTGGGCGCGGTCCTCGAGGCCGGACAGGGCGACCAGGCGTTCTGGACGAATCTGGACACCGGACTGCATCATGGCGGCAGCTTCGATGAACTGTTCCGCGCGGAACGTGGTACGCGATGGCACCATTGTGATGACCGCGTCGTACTCGCCACAACTGAGGTTGTTCACCACTTCGCCGGCGGCATTGATTTCGTTGACGATGACTTCTTGTGGCTGGTCCTTGTCCACGGTCATGTACACGATCTGTTCCTGCGTACAAAAGTCCTGGATAACTTCTATAACCTTGCGCATCAGGAGTTTGCGGCTGTACGCCAGGTTCTCCATGATCACCTGGTTCTGGTTTGATGTTTTGTCGTGCAGCGCCTGCAGCGGATTCCCCGTCATGGTTTTTGCTGGGTCTGGCGTCTGCTGGCTCGGGTCCACTCCGCCAATGCGGATGATATTGCCCAGCGCTTTCTGTTCTGCCCGGTCGAGCGCGGCCGGGATCTGGTTGGGCTGGATTTTCTCCGGCGCACCTTTCGTTTTGTTGTACTCGAGCACTACACCAGTTTGCGCGCCATGCGCTTTCAACTCGTCCGTGGTCATGTTCGTCAACGAGCCTGCAGGTACCATCCAGCCACTGTTCGCGGTGGTGTTAATCACGTGCAGTTCCTGCGACGCAATTTTATTCAACTGCTCCTGCGGGCTGACCAGGTTATCGACCAGGCCGAAGGGCTTTCCGCGACGGAAATAGGGGAAATAAGGACGTTTCGTGAACGTACGATACGGCGACCAGGCATCGTGCAACACGATGATCCCTGTGGTCACTGTCCACCGAATGCGGTTCTCGACCGAGCGGTGCAAGATACACTGGTTCTGCGTCGCAAATGCTTGCGCGCGAGCCGCGTCCCACCCTTCAGGTACACGGCGTTTGTCCCCGGTCAGCGGGTCGACGAAGGTCAGTACCTCACAGCGGACTTTGTACTCCCGCTCCAGTACACGGTAGCGTTTGCGGAGCGCTTTCGACGACTCTTCTTCACTGCCGGCGTAACTGGTGTACATCGTGGTGCCGCCGAACGTGTTGTAGGCGTACGTCAACGCGTCCTGCCCGAACTCCCCTGTTTCACAGAGGGACATCAGGGTGCTGACCTGCTCCGCGGACAGGTTGAAGTCTGTCCGGAGGTCATTCAACGATGCCCACCAGGTGCGGCCGACATATCCCCAGGTTGTCGGGTCATATTTCTTCCCGTCCGTGTCGATGATCACTTCCAACGGATCGATTGCCTGAACGCGCACGGTACCGCGGAGGCTTGTGTCGTACTCCATACGAACGTCCCACCAGCCACGGCGCTGGATCAGGCCATCTGATACGACCTGGCTTTCCTCGTGGTCGAAGTCATTGATACGGGCAATGTCCAGCCACATTTTCGAGAGCACAGCAGACAAGGACTCCGTGCCCCCGCGAGCGGCTTCGAAGGCAACACTGGCGCGTTTTGCAGCATGGTCGCCAAGCACTGCATCGACAATCGACAAAATCATATTGATTGTCAGCGCTGGACGCCCTTCTGCCGCCAGTTTCGCTGCATCTGTCGATTCCCACTGGTCGCCGATGTAGAATTTTTCCAACCGGATCGCGTCATTCACATAGGTCGTGTGTGAGTTCCGGACCCGTGTCCACCATGCCCACTGGTCCTGGACAATCTGGTGCTCGTCACGAGCGTCAAGATCCTCGGCAATCGGGGGGAGCATCAGGGATAGGTCGCTCATTCGTTACCTCAAGCACTCATGGCGGTTTTGCCGCCTTCAATTACAAACAATTTGTCCCGCCAGGAGGCTTTCGCCTTCTGTGGGCGCTCGCGGTAGCCAACCATGTCCATGATCATCTGCCCCAACCAGGCCATGGCATCCACCTGGTCATCGTTCGTGCCACCTGCCAGGAAGCGCAGCATCTCGTCCATCAACTCGTGGACCCACGGGGCTTTATCCGGGTGGGGGAGAAGGACACGTCCTTGTCGCATCAGTCCTTGTATGGGGCGCGCACGCGCTGCCTTGTCCTGCCTGCCCGGGGGCAACTGCAGGATGTGCATGTCGTACAGGCGTTTCTTGTCGATGGATTTCTGCATGAACGGGCCGATGGATTTCTCGATCTGGCCAGCTTCGATACCAACGATGTCCATGATCGGCCGCCATTTCATGAAGGCGTCGCAGATGTTTTCCATGGTTTCCATGGCATCGAACTTGCCCCGGACACGGTCGAGGATGTAGATGTCATCATGCTCGTCCACGCCTGCGGTCATGCCGACGGTGTAGTTCGACAAATCGTTCGTGGTGACGGCCAAGTCCCATGCCTGGTAGCCGATCAATTTACTGGTATCAACCACATCCGGGTCGTAGAACTTGAACATTTCACGGGTAAAGTACATCCCGGTTTCAGGGGTCGGGTTCTGCTGGAACAGGGCCGACCATTTCCGTTCACCGAGCACTTTCCGTATCCGCGCGAGGGATTTCTCGTCATACCGGTCAGGGTGAAGTGCCTCGCCTTTCTTCCGGTTCGGCTCGTCCTGGGTGGCCAGGGCAGGAAACTCGATCAGCTGCCATTTGTCCCCGCCATTTTTCTGCTCCGCCAGTAGACGGCCACCGAGGTCATCTTCATGCCAGCGGGTCATGATCAGGATCACGCCGCCGCCGGGGGCGAGACGCGTATAAGCGTCAGAGGTGTACCAGTCCCACGCCGCTTCGCGTTGTGTCGGGCTGTCTGCATCTTCCTGACTACGGACCGGGTCATCGATCATGAGGATGTGGGCACCACGGCCGGCGATACCGGAGCCGACACCTGCGGCAAAGTACGCGCCGCCCTGCGCGGTGAACCATTCTTCTGCGGCCTGTGAATCCGGGTCCAGACGCGTGTCGAAAATCTGGTGATAGTCACTGTCCCGAAGGAGTGCCCGATTACGACGGCTGAAGCCCATCGCCAGGCCCGTGGTGTGGGACGCAGCGATCACTTCATGTTGCGGGTACTTGCCCAGGTGCCAGGCAGGAAACCGGCGTGACGCGATCTCGGAATTGTGGGTAGGGATCAGTGTCTTCCCCGCCAGGTACAGCCCGTCTTCCGAATCAACCTGGATACACTTCCCCTGAAGCCCCTGTGGTGCATAGGTTATACCTATAATCCCGCGCATGCGCTGTTTTGCAAAACGCGTAATTTGCTTCCTCGGCAGGACAGTCGGTAAAGGGAGCGTCGGTTGAAAACCGATGTAGTAACAGGTTTTTTTACCTACGACCCCGGATGTCGATGTTGTTGGTGCCGCCGCGGATACATGCGGGGCGAAGCCCAGACCGGTCAGTACCTCCACAATGTCATCGACCAGGCGTTTGTTCGCAGCGACAATCCTTACCCGGCCCGTTTTCTTACAAACGTGCCCGTCGGTATCGACGAGCCCTGCAATCAATGCGAGCCGCTGAATAACCGAGCCCAATTTATACTCAGTAGGGATGTGTTTATTCCCCGCTACACCAAGCGCCTTTAACTCTACCCACATCCGGCCGCTGTTATTCGGCTTCGGCCCGGCAAAACTGGTAGTAACCACACCGGTGCCTTTGTGTATCTGCTGGCTTGATATCGGATACCCCAAGGCTTCAATGGCCCGCACGACTGCCTTATCGCCCGTGCAGTGGGTGATCGCAGGTTTCTTCGACGTACCATCACCGAGCCAGGCCCCAAGGACATACGGCGGCATAGTGAACTCTTGCGCGGGAAATTTCAGACTAGAAACTTGCTGGAGCTGGTACATACAGCGGCCGCCGGGCGTAAGATCGAGCTGCTTCCTATACTTCGTGGTGCGGGTGAAATACGCAGTTTCGGCGGTTATCCACTGCTGCGCCGAACGGTGGTATACCGTCCACTCGTGGTTTTCATGACAATGGATCACACTGCCGTCTGAAAACTCAACCCGCATGTTCGCAGGTGCTTTGGCCGATGTCGCCAGCACCTTCACCGGGTGCCCGTGGGGGTGGAATACCATGTCCCCCACTTCCAGATCCCCGTGGTTTTTCCACCCGGTTGTGGTCAACACGGGTGTGTTGTCGGCCAGAAGTTTCCCGTGGCGCGGAGGCACACAGATCATGAGCCGGGGGGATTTTTTATCGGCCACGTCCTGGGAAAACTGTTCCAGGACCTCGCAGATCTGCTTATGCACCCAGCCCGCCTGATAATTCGGGTTAAACCGCTGCACGAACGGCAGCAAGTGGCGTCGACACAGTTCCCGTGAGGCGAGTTCGGCCATCGCCCCGCGTGCGGCCGCGTTCGGCATCGCAGTCGGCAGGTCGAGGGAAAACTCTGTCTCTTCCGGGAACAGGTCCACTGTTACGCGTACTCGTGGTGGTCGTCGGACTCGTCTTGTTTCTTATCCAAATGTGGTTCGACGCGGGCGTACTGGCGACGGGTCAAAGTGTAATGTTTCCGCCCCATGTGCCCTTCTTCGCCCTCACCGAACTGCTTCAGGTGTTCCATCACAGCAGGGTCGCCAGTGGAAACCCGATAGCCATTCTGGACCGGCTCGACAAGGGTGTGTTCGCGGGCTTCTTCTGCGGCGACGCCTGCAGCGCCTACGCCGGCAGTGGCAGCAGCCGCTTTGGCGACAGGTTTGGCTTTCTCGCCGAATGCCTTCGCGTGCGCTTTCGCCGCGATCAGTTTCGCTTCAGCTACCGAGATCAGTTTTCCGGCAGCGCCGGCAGGAGAGCCCATGCCCATTACTTCATCCCCCCGACAGCTTGCTGCGCGCGGGCGAACTCGCCCGCGTTCAACGTGAATGTGGCCGATCCGTCGTCGTTTACGTCCGGATTCGGCTGGAACTGGGCCAGGATCTGGGCCAGTTTCTGGTTTTTGGTATGGATACGGACCAGCCCACGGCCCACGGGCTCGATCTGCGTCTCCTGCTGCATCATCGCCTGCTCGTTGGAGTTGATATTGGCGTTATTCGAGTGGACCACGGCCCCGTCCATCAGCATCGCACCGGCGGTGCCTGCGCCAGCGGCGACGCCTGCGTTCCGGTTCACGATGTCTTTTGCAGCAACGCCCAGTCCGGCCGCTTTCTGTGCCACAGGACTCGCGGCAATCCGTTCTGCCCCAGCAATACCGGCGTTTACCACCTTCCCTGCTGCCGGTTTCGCTGCCAACATCGCGATTTTTTCCGCGATTCCTGCCCCAATACTCGCTGCGCCCATGTTCTATACCCCTGAGAAAAGTGGAAAGTGCCGCTTACGCGCGTGGTGTCGCCATAATTGTGGCCTGGGTGCAGACCAACCAGTCAGTAGCCGTCGCCAGCTGCGCGGTGTAGGTAATCGTCTGCGCTGCGGTCGTGTCCACGCCCATCGCCGTCGGAGCAGCAGTGCTGCCCGCGCCCCATGACGCACCGGGGCGGGTTAACTGGGCAGTTTCCGCGCCCGCGTTCGCAAAACCCCCTTCCAGGCGCTGCGCCGCAACCGATTCCAGCGCGAGGCTGGCAAAAACGGTACTGCCCAGTTTCGCTTTTACGGTTTTCGCCCCTTCGGTATTCGCTGTCTCGAACTGCCCGATCGCTGTCACGGTGCCATTCGGCCCCAGCAGGTGATCAGGGAGCGCGGTGATACCCAGTACCACCTCGGTTGTCACGCCTGCGCCGCCCGGTACATCGCCCTCGAACGCGACAAGGTCGTCCGCCGCCGGGCGAACAGGTATCACGCCAGCTGCCGGCGTGTATGTGTTGTTCGACACCACCGCCGCGGTCGTGGAGGAGAAATCCGTCCAGTAAAAACCGGCCTCCTGCCCGTCCACGATCGTGTCCGTGTCGTAGTAATAGAACCCGTCAATCGCGCGGGACAGTGCCGTACCGAACACAATCGCCCCGTCAACGGTGCCGGTGAACGACGGCGCGATCCCGATCGCGAGGGTGTACTGCCCGAGGACTACATCCCCGGCAACCGGGAGATACCGCGTCGCTGTTGCACGGAACAGGGCGTTGCCCAGGTCGGCGAACGTGAGGTGGTTCCCTTCGCACAGGGCGGCGGAGGGGCGCTCGGCCCACAAATACTCGGCGAACCGTGCGGTGTGTCCGTCAAAGTGGTGGCTAACCTGTACTGGAGAAGTCATGTTCATGCCTCTTGCTGATGCGCTATGCGCAATAATTCATCTGTTGACATGCGTTCGAACCGTTTCTGGCCATTAACCTGCACATCGCCATTGATCTGGGTGTTATTCGTGATATTTGTGCCTTTCTGTGAGTCTGATTTGTACAACCCGTGTAGTTTCCCCAGCTCCCGTGCTGCGGCTATCTCTTCAGTAGCCGTCGCCGCCTTACGGTGCGCTTCCATGAGCATGACCGTAACCGTCGCCCGCGTGATATGCACCGCTTCGTCATACATGTCCCTCATCTGCTCCATCAACCGCTGTACTTTCAGCAGTCCCTGGAAATTACGGGCTGTATCCGGGTCCATCCCGGCGTATCTGGCGGCCTGCAACAGACCAAAACCATGGCACCGGAGGGTGATAAACCGCTCCTGCTGCGGGGTGAAGTCCAGTTCCGCCATCACTGCGGCGTTGTGGACGTGGTCGAAGTCCCCTTCCGGGATCTCTTCGGGGGACATTACCCCTCCAGTCCATGCTCCTGGACCAGACGCTGGTATTCCCGCGCCCCCAGGGTGTAGGTTTTCCGCCCGTCGCTGGCAAAACCACTGCCGAACGCCGCCAGGAGTGGATCCAGGTGGCGTGCGATGGGGTCGTGCTGGTCGAATGACACCCGGACGTGGCCGGATGGCAGCTGTTCGATGTTCAACGAGCTGGGCGGCGCACCGTCGTTGTCCACAGCACCGGCCGTGTCCACGTCACCATCGCCACCATCCCCGCCCAGAAGGCGGTCCACGCCATTCATCAGGGCCATGCCCGCGGCAGTTTCCACGCCGAACCGGGTGAGTTTGCTGTTCTTGATCTTTTTCGCGCCCCGGACCACTTTCCGGAGCATGCCGGGGGCTTCCGCTACCGTGGCCGCGTTGCCGATCGCCTCCAGGGGGATCGCAATCTCTGGCTGCCCGGCTACTGCAGCGGCTGCGCCACCGACTTTTGCGGCCTTACTCCAGAAACCCATTACTTCGCTCCTGCAGCGGCAGCGTCTTCGGCCGCCTTTGCGGCGCGCGCAGCACGGGCCGCGGTCAGCGCTTCCTTGAACCGCTCGTTCAGGGCACCGCGGGCGGGCAACGCCAGGACAGGCAGATTGTTGTCAGTGGTTTCGTGCGCGCCGAACTGGCGCAGGAGAGCGGCATCTTCGTGGTCAGGGCTTGCGTAATACACGGCACCTTGCCCGTTGCTGATCGGGACTTCGCGGAAGGTGGCAGCTACCTGCGCCGCCTTGGCTGCATCGCCCTGCGCCTTGAGCGCATCCAGGTCCAGGGTCGTGGCGGGAGCTGCAGCTGTGGCTACTGCAGCCGGGGCTGCGCCATTGACCGCTTCATCGACCTTGTCCATGAGGCTTTTCTTCGCGGCCAGTGCGGCGGCGGCATTCTCGATCGTCGGATCGGCCATGGAAATTCCCCACAGTATAGGTGATACCTATTTTATGCAGGGTTGGCGGGGAATGCAACTGGTGCATGTCCAGGAAGAGGGTCCATGTCCAAGAAGAGGGTCCATGTCCATGTCCATGTCCATGTCCATGTCCATGTCCATGTCCATGTCCAGGAAGATGGCCCATGTCCAGGAAGATGGTCCATGTCCAGGAAGATGGTCCATGTCCAGGAAGATGGTCCATGTCCAGGAAGATGGTCCATGTCCAGGAAGATGGTCCATGTCCATGTCAAATGTAGGGTTATTTCCTTATGAAAAAAATTTCATAAATTTTTGTGTGAGTTGTGGTTGTGCACTTCGTAGCCGTAGCGGCAGTGACAATGGACGAAGGGCAACAACCTATGTCATGGATCAGGAATTTGAACCTAGTCTTTTAGGATCCATATAGGGGGTTTTTATTTTTAGACAATATCGTCTATCACAGGAGAAATAACATGGCTACTCTTCACATGATCGTTATCATTTTCGTTGTCGTTACCCACATCGTTGGCACGCTGGCTGGTATCAGCCTTATGCAACTGCAAGGCAACAAACCGCGGAAATGGATGGCCATCGCAAACCCACTGTGTCTCGCTGGCTATGTGGCCCTCAGCTACCACTGGCTGGCAGCAGGGATCGTGATCTCGATCCTGTCCATTATCGGCCTCCTCGGCACTGACGCAGTAATCAATGCGGTCAAAGCAATGAACGCCGCCAAGGCATGACCAACTGCCCCCGCATAGGGGGCTTTTGTCCATGGACCATTATCCATGAGGCAACCACCATGAACCGTCAACGCAAAGTCGAATCCTATTATTTCACCACCAAATCCGTGCAAGCATCCGACGGGAACCAGTACATGCACACGGTCCTTGTCAACAAGCACAACCCGGCGGAAGCCTGGATGCACTTGTTCGGCGGCGACGCCGAGGACATGGACAGGCTCCAGAATGCTATCAAGGCGCGCGGGTGGTTCAACACGAAATGCGGCTGGAAACAGCTGCGCGTGCCCTTGATGGCAGTACCCACTACTACCCCACAGGGTGAGCAACTATCGTTAAACCTGTAGCCACACAGAGCGATATCCAAGGCCCCTGATAGGGGGTTCTTGGTCATGGTCAATTAACCACGGAGAATTGCCATGATTATTATCCCTATCATTCATACGGTTTTTATTATCGTGCTCATGTTCAGTGTCAAGTCCGAGAAACACGGTCGGTGGCTCTTGCGCTGGGCCATGAACAACATGATCACGTTCGAGGTCCTTGTCGGGCTATTCCTCGCATCAACACTCGGCGCGTTTGGCGGCGTGTTAGGCGTCTCGGAAGCGTCCATTGTCATGGGCATGCTCTTCATCGCGAACCGCATCATCGGATACGGCTATCGCAACATCGAAACACTGAAACAGGAATGGAACAATGCCCCCGACTAGGGGGCTCTTGTCCATGGACATGAACATGTTCCACGACCACAACCCCGCACCCCGTAGGCGCCGAAACGACGGCGGAAATAGGTAGTTTCGAAACGATTTTACACTTTCGTATCGTAATACATCTGTTACCCTACTTTTTTCAACAAAAACAACGCGGTAACGGTAACAGATAAAACACCTCCCTACACATGAGACATGGATAAGGATATGCACCCTTACCTCAGATAAAAAAATATATCTCTCTCCTATAAGAGTATGCATTTTTATCTGTTATCTGTTACCGCCTTTAGAATCAATCACTTACCGGTAACAGATGTTTTCATCTGTTACCCAATTTGCTTGCTCTCCAGGTAAGGAACCACTAACGCACTAAAATAGGGCATTTTCTGCGGCAAATACGTAGCCGTACGGTGTCCCAATACCCCTACAGTGTAGTAGGACATTGCAGTGCAATAGGGGGCTTTTATTTATGGTCAATTCCGGCCATTCAGGAGATTTTTATGCCAATCGACATCAACGTGGTCATCGACCAGATCGAAGAAAACGGCCCAGAATCCGTGGAACATTACCTCGACGAGGTCGAGATCTAGCACCACACCAAGGCCCCCGAATAGGGGGTTTTTGGTCATGTCATTCACATAGGAGATATGACCGTGGGCCTTTCACTTTCACTCCGTATCGACGCTATTACCACTAACTACGAAGAGCCGCTGGCGAGCGACCCGTTCTGGCAAGAAGATCAACGCCTCGACAACGTGTATGGAACAACATCGCGTATCCGGAATCTGATAACCCACTTAACTGGTTCCGTCTTTCGCCCGAATGTCCACATCGCCAGCAGCGATGACACTGGCGAGTTCATTTTCGAGGATATCCACACAGGAATTGCCGCCCTAAAAGAGCTGCAATACTTCCCGATGCTGGAAGCAATCATCCCGCTACTTCGTTATTACGAGCGCCTGAATCTTATTGATTCGGCGAACAGTGATTACTACACCACTAGATACCGCCTTGTTGTTTGTTACCACTAACCCCTTAGGGGGTTTTTGGTCATGGGCAATGTCGCCTATCACAGGAGAACCATCATGCAAACTATCCATATCAATCACATCCTTGACGCTGCTGTCGAGAACCTCGACGGCTATCCGAAAACCAGCATGGCCTACGCCATCCTGAGCTTCGGCGTGAGCCAGGCAATGTTCCCGCTGGTCAAAGGCTGGAGCGCACGCAACACAGACGATGAACAGCGTTCGTACCAAGGTATCGCACTCGCCGCGTGGGCCGCCATGGAACTGCCGGTCGCACAACGCCGTGAAAGCATCCTGAACGCGATCACGAACTATCTGGAGTACAGCAAACGCCCTGCCGTGGATGGAGCCAAAATCGGCGACGCGTGTGACTGGGCACTGGCCGGTACCCAGCAGAGCATCTTCGGTGACACGACACAGGACGTGATCCATGTCAATAACAACCGCGAGCAAGCCGTTGAGAAACGCATCGTGGAAAACGCCGCCGCGTGGACACACCAGATCCTGATGGCCATCGAGGGGCAGATGACCGCCCATACCGATGCACCACTGGGACTGGAGCCACAAACGCTGAAAAACCTGTGCGAGCGTCTGTACAACAAGGCACGGATACTGACCGTGGACGCGCAGGCGTTCATTGTCCGTACTCACCAGCGGGTGAACACGGGCAAGGTCATGCCCAGCAAGGCCCACGGCATGCTGGAAAATATCGCAACCGCGAAACTCACCCTGGGTGCGCTGGAAACGATTGGCAAGACCATGGACGCGGAGTATGCCCGGCTTGAGGAAATCCTCGAGCGCCAAGGTAACGACGACAGTGCACTGGCTGAACAGGGTGCACAGGCGTTCCGCGACAGCGTGGACATGGAGCAATTCATTGAAACGCACGCGTTGAATGGTGACGCGATCGGGAAAAACTACGTGACCGGTCGCCCACGTCCTGAACAGATCGTGCAGCATTAACCTCCAACCGAGCAGCGCCCCTGAATAGGGGGCGTTTGCTCATGGTCACTTTCGACCATACAGGAGATATATTATGAAACATTTCGTGAAATTCAGATTGGCACTGGCAGCTGCCTTGTTAGGGCGCACTGCCGCCATGGCAGTCGTGGTCCGTGTCAATGGCGAGATCATTGCCGTGACGTTTACCTCGTCCGTGTGGCACGCCGCGTCCGTCAGTGCAGCGACGGAACTGTACGGCACCAAAGACCCGGACATGAACCCGGACAAGCAACCGTCAGACACGCTAGCTGCGTGAGGAGGACACAGCGATGTTCGACACAAGCTGGAAAGGCACCCTATACCGGATCCTGCTCGGAATGGCGCTGTTTTTCATCATCCCGATCACCCTGAAACTGACCGCGTACTTGCTTGGCGGCATGGCCGCGGTCGTGATCACGGGCGGGATACTAATCGGTGGCATCTACGCCATGATGCCGCGTACTGAAACTGACACGAGGAAACCATCATGAAACATCCAACTTATACGCCGGCAACATTGAAAGAGTCCATGGTCAGTGACACGAGCGGGCTTGTGGCCGCAAGTCTCCTGATCGGCGCGGTGCTCTTCCCCGAGGTGGCCATGGGGACGATCCTCGGACTCGGCATGGCGCAGGCCACTCGTAGTACCTACCGTCTGGCGCGCGCAGGCATCACGTTGTATAAACTGAACAAACAACCGGCTGAACGCCATGAGGTGGACCATGAAACTGACCATGACATCAACCCTGTTATTGTGCCTGCTATCCCTCGCCGCCGGGGAACAACTCGGCGAACAAAAGAAACAGCAGCAATTCACTGACCAGCTCATGGACACGGCCCATAACACGGCCGCGGAAGTATTCAACAAACAGCTGGCCGCGCAACTGGCTACGGCCAGTGGATACCGCGTGGTTGTCCAGAGGGATAGGCAGTCTGGTGACATGGTCACGTACGTGAAACCCTACACGCTATCGCACGTGGAAACCAGGGACAAAACGCCACAAGTCAGTCTGGAGCAGCATGAGATGGTGTGCTACTCCGCTGCGGTGGACAGCGACCTGACCCGTGCCGCATTGGCTGCCTACAAGGAAACGTACGGAGATAAACCCCCGACACCGAAACAGCCGGTAACACCTTCTTCACTCTGACCGAAACCCCCCGCTTGGGGGGTATTCGTCATTTTCCATTGACAAGGAATATAGGCACTGCCTATTATCCGCGCACATTCACAGGAGACCCATCCCATGTCAGAAAATGAATTCTGGTTAAAACTCTGGCTAGCCTGCATCGCGGGCCTTGTCGCAATCGTTGTCATTATTTCAACATATCAGTATTACGACGACCATCTCGTTGTCCAGATGGTAGAACATGGCGCAGATCCACTAAAAACACGCTGCATTATGGGTAACATAACTACTAACATGTTACCCATATGCACCCTTATCGCGACCCATTGACATGGACACTACCCTGAGGCTATGCAGGAACTGTAAATACTGGGGACGCGACTACAAAGGCGTCTGCGACTTTCCAGAAGAAACAAACATCAAAAATTCCGAACACGCATTTATTCGCATCACTGTACTCGATGATTCTGATTTGAATATTTTTCTTCATACCGGACCAGACTTCGGCTGCGTTAAATTCCAGGAGAAATAGTATGAGCATGTACGACATTGAAATTAAAACCGAAAAGCTTGAAGAAGTATTGAAAACGCTGGCAGACGAAACTGGCGGCAGGTGCTTGGAGACTTCCGTTTTCGTCGGTGCTATACACGGTAAGCCAATACGCTTGACTGTAATGACAGCGGAAGAAGCAGAGGATTCACACGAATATGACGAAACAGACACTAGATACAACTGCATTGACGCATAACACCGGAATTCAGCGGCGGCGAAGCCGTCCGCTGGAATGACTTGTTATGCGTAATGTATTGGGGTTTTTATGATCGTTGGCGTAGCGGTAAAGTTTGGAGATAGCATAGAAGTGCGATTGCCGAAACCAAACCGGCATTGCCACTGCTTTTGGTATTTTGCTGAAGTAACAGGACTGGAAACTCCGCCAGCAGGATTAAAGACTGGCGGAGAAAATCAAGGCTTTTATACGCACACAGGGCGATACCTTAACAGGAAGCAGGCTTTGAAGTATGTGAAGAGAATCAAGCAGCCTGTTATTGGAAAGCCAAGAGCACATTTATTCAGTGAGGATTTGTGGTGATGTACGGCGACGACGCTTGGAAAGTTTTAGAGATTATCAGCTATATAGTTGGAGTGCTTGCGCTGATTGGAATATATGCACTTGGCAAATGGTTATTTACATGACGCATAACACAGAGGCAAGCCGCTGGCGAAGCCAGTCGAGCGAATGAAATGAGCGGCGCTTGGCCGACTTGTTATGTACAAACACAAAAGTTGAGAGGTTTTGAAATGATCACACAACACACACCGGAGCCGTGGCCAGAGTTTAAGAAAGTGCTAAACCAGCGTTTTGGCGAGCCGCCACAGATGATGCTTGACGAAATAGACTACATCCGCGCCCGTGCCTGCGTGAACGCATGCGCAGGATTGAGCACCGAGAATCTGGAGAATAACATTCTGCTAAAGGATGGGCTGCATAGCCTCAATCAGCGCATAAGAGACGCGGAACAAAAGCATGCAGAGCTGCTTAAAGCTGTCGAGCTTGCGTATTCGGCACTCGGGTTGCCCGCTGCACGTGGATATATGGAGGCGCAGCACATACTGGAAACGGCAATTTGCGCGGCGAAAGAAAGTACATAACCCAGAGCTAACCGGCGCGAAGCGTCCGAGTTGAGCGCGTTGTTATACGGCATTTTAACCAAGAGGAAAACAAGATGGCAAAGTTTAGAAAGAAACCTGTAGTAATCGAAGCGGTGAAATTTACCGGAATCAATGAAAGGCTGCACGATGAGCTAAACGAGTTTGTTGGCGCAGAACTTGAGGTGCGCGAATACAATAACTTGCTGTGTCTGGTCATCCCAACACTAGAAGGCGAGCATATTGCAACACCAGGAGACTGGATAATTAAGGGCGTGAAAGGCGAGTGCTACCCATGCAAGCCTGACATATTCGCAGCGACATACGATGCCGTATAACACTGGAGTTCAAGCGACGCCGTAGGCGGTCGCGTGCAACGACTTGTTATGCGTAAACATTTTAACGAGAGGAAACAAATATGACACAGCAAGAGTTTGATACAACAAAATGGAAATGCGGAATGAAGGCCGTATATAAAGGAGAAGTATATCCTGTGGCATCGTGTGATTTTGAGGAGCGCCTTGTTGGACTTTACGGTGTTGCTCTTGGAACAGATGATCATACATGGGTGCGTTGCGAGAATGTGGCGATAGTTGACGCATAACGACTGAGCTTAGGGGCAGGCCGACCAACGGGAGGGCTGTCCAGTGGCGAAGCCACGGCCTAGAGCGACTTGTTATGCAACACAGAATTTAACTACTAAGGTGAAACACATGTCAGACCTACAGAAAATACCAGAGCCTATTGCGCACATGTTTCCGAGTGATATTGAGAGATTCCGCGAGTCTGAAACATTCGCACAGGCGTATTCTATAGAAGTTGGAAACCCAAATGAAACCAGCGTGGAACTTTGTTTGCAGAGCGATTTAATTTCCGCTGCTCAGAATAGCCACAAGTTTTTGATGGCACTAAAAGAGGTGCGTAATGATGTTGACATGATGATGCGCGGAAGATTTGTGAATCTTGAAGACGTAATTAAAGAGCTTGACGCTGCTATTTCACAGACTGGTGCATAACCCAGAGCTAACCGGCTTGTCCGGTTGAGCGAGTTGTTATGCGTTAATAACTACGGAGGATTTATGGAATTTTTTAATTGGCTTAAATGGTTTTTGTACGAATGTAGAGTGTGTAGGCACGAAGCCGGAGAGTGGAAACATTGCGAGTCTGGTATGAGAAAGATTAGACACTGCAAAAAGTGCGGCAAATGTCTTGATTTAATATGACGCATAACACCGGAGGTAAGCCGTGAACGAGCGAAGCGAAGTCCAGCCGCAGGCGACCTTGATGCGGTTGTTATACGGCCACTAATTACAGGGGATTTACACAATGAAAGACGCACCACTTAACGCTCGGATTGAAGATGGTGAACTGGTTATTTCCATCGGTATTGACACTCTATGCCATGCGGTAGAAGTTGGACGAAGCTACGGAATGGGTGAAATCACGATACACAACAGGGACGTTTTTATTAAAGAGATACTGACTGAGCTTAACGACGAAAGCGAAGACGGCTCGACTATGATTCACCGGATGCTTGACGATGCTGCATCACAGGCCATCGAAAACGGCGCAGAAGGCGCGGACTACGATGCCGTATAACACCAATTGGGCACCACTTTTGGTGTATAAAACCCTGCTGACGTATAAAACACCGTGCATCAGTAGGTAAATTAAACAGATAGAAATTGTGGTGCAAATAAATGCACCAAAGGAGGCGGTATGAAAGACAATACACCAGCGTTTCCATACCAAGTTAGTACGCAATCAGGCATGGACTTGCGCGATTACTTTGCAGCAAAGGCGATGCACTCTTTACTTATCGCGCATGCTAATAGCAGCGGATGGAGCAAAGATGCTGTTGCATCACAATCATACAAAATGGCAGACGCAATGATTGCAGAGAGGAACAAGCCATGACACAGCACACACCAGAGCCGTGGCACACAGTAGACCATAGTTGGGAATACACTGGCATATATCCGTCAGTTGGTTCACGCATTGCAGTTTGCGAGATTAACCAATCATGCACAGAAGATAATCAGGATGAATATGAGTCTATCAATGACGCAAACGCCGCCCGCATAGTCGCCTGCGTGAATGCGTGTGCTGGTGTTGGCAATGAAACGCTAGAAAAAATCGCATCAGGTGAAATGGACGGATCAGAAATTTTCGAGCTTGCGAAAGTTAAGCAACAGCGCGACGAGCTGCAAAAAGAGTTACTGTCACTAGTGCGTGACATTCAATGCAGCAGTGCTAGGCAGTTTATAACCGCAGAGCGACTGAAGAAGGCTGAAACCATTGCCAAGGCGCAGGAGGCACAGTCATGAGTTATCAGCTTACGCGCGAAGGTAACGCAATTTTTCCTGCAACCGCAACAATACGCGCAGTAATACGAGGAAACAGCATGTCAATATGCGCCAAATGCAGGCATTTGTCAGATCAGTGCACTGGGGTTTCTAAAATAACTTCTGGCAGACCGCGTATTCAGTGTGTTACCAGTTGCGATGGGTTTGAATTAGTTGAATCTAAGGAGGTGCAGCCATGAGCGAACTGCAAGAGGTTAGAGCCTACGTAGAAGAAAAGTATCCGAGGGCTTGTGTGACTATCTTCCTAACCGCTGATAAGGAAGATATCACTAACGAGGAAGATCTGCTTAAAAAAGACTGGCACGTCAGTTATTATAGATCAGAAGTAGTAGACAAATATCCTGACTATACTGCTGTGCTGGCATTAGTAGAATTTTGGTAAAGAGAAGCAGCCATGAACGATATACAGTCAATATGTTTAGCAGTTATAGTTGCAGTAGCTTGGGTAGTCTTTTTGTTGAGGTGTTTATGAGTAAAAAACTACAAGTTTGGACATGTAAAATTGTTATCGAAGCAGATGAGCTACCAAATGGGTTCAATTACCCTCCTAGAATGGCCGCAGAAAAAGCAATAGCGTCTGCTGGATTTAATGTGCTGATGAATAGCTCTGGCTGGGGCGGTTCTCTGGATGAATTGGATGTTATGTATTTGCAGAGTAATGGTTACAAGATAGGTAGCGACGTTTACATAGCAGGATTGGTCGATATTTCTGAAGATGTGAGGCATTGAATATGAGCGAACAAGACGAACAGATCAGGAAGAAGTTTGAGCAAGCTTTTACAGTTCCAGAAGGTGTACGCTGGTGCAATCATCAAGAAATGTATACCGCCATTGATAAGTTTAGCGAAGACGATGGAAGAAATACCGTCCTTCAAAACGCAAAGCATAAAGCATACAAAGCAGGCCGCGAGAGTGTTGTCGTGGAGTTGCCTGCTGCAGAGAAGCAGACGTCACCGTACACATGTTATGAAAACGGGTGGAACGATATGCGGCAAGAGACTATTGAAGCAATCAAAGCAGCAGGAGGCAGAATCAAGTAAACAGAACACAGCCCCCTACGTGCAGGGGCCCAAATCCTGCCCCTGGTCAGCCACATAGGGGGCTGTTTTCTGTTTATTTTCCTTGACAATGGACATAGGCATTACCTATATTACCGCCCACGTACAGGAGCGCACCAAATGATCGCGAAAGAAAGCGAAGCAGCAAAAGGCAATTTCACCCAACGCTGTTTACTTGCACTGGGAAGTCTTTGCGCCAACGCGCCCTCCTCCACCTTTTTTACCTGCTCTGACATCATCACGCGCCTGATCGGGAACGAGGACTGTGACCAGGAAACATTCTTTTGCCTGGTTAATGCTTGTAATGCGTCACTTAGCCAACGCTACACACGCAAACACGACGGTTTGTTCCGGACCACGAAAAAAATCACTCCGAAATTGTCACGTTTTCCTACAGCGAAAGCTGCACTCGGATACCGACTGGGTATACCTGTTGAATCCCCGATAATCAATCCGGATACACTGGCTTCTGCACGTGCTGCATGTGCGAATCCCACGACAAGCGCCGATATTCATCAGTTCATCCAGAACGCATCCGTGCCCCAACTCACAGATTTGATTCTGGAAATCACTGACGCGATCGTGAACAAGCACCACAGCATAATGAATGAGGCAGCAACAGCACGATCAAAATTGAAAGTATTACGCGACGCTGTCGCAGAGGTGGACGCATGATCCTGTTCCCTTCACAACTCATTTTTCTGATTGAAGTTATTAACGCTGTACAAAAATACCACGCACAACAAACTGTTGAGGAACAGCCACAATGAAAACATTTCTTGTTATTTATGTTGCTACTTTTTTACTGCTACTCACAGCGTGCAGTAAAGCACCTGAACCACCCCCGATAGCGGAAGCGACACCGCCACAAATCATTTATGAACAGATTCCACAGCCTGTGCAACAGCAACCGCAAATAGTCTATGCACAACAACCACAACAACCTGTGGTGGTGCAACAAAGTAGTCACGATGGCCTGCTCACTGGCATGGTCATCGGGCACATGATGAGCGGCGGCTCCAGTGGCGGGAGTAGTAACCGCACCACCGTGAACAAAACCGTGGTCGTGAACAAGACTTACTCACGACCGTCTTCATCACGATCGTATTCCAGCTCACGCAGGAAGTAATGTATGTACCGCGTCACTACCAGTGCCCGCCGCATAAACGGTACGACCCTGTTCATGTTCACTGTGTATTTCGAAGAGACACCTGTTGCGATTTCTGAAGCAATTTATGGATCAAAAGGACTGGCAGAACAACATGCACAACAATTCATTGACCTGAACAAGCATGCACGCGGATACCAACAAATCACACTCAGAGGCACGCCAGCATGAACGTCGTACCTTTTTTTATTCTTTCGATAATAGGTATGGCCTATATCGGGCATGAACCGTACCACGACAAGATCCTGGGCACGGTCCTGTACTGGTGGAGTCTGGCCATGATCATCTGGGGTACTAACAAACACAGGAGAAAGTCATGAGTTTACCCGACGTAATCAATGTCATTTGCACTGTCACGCACAACAACAGTGTGCTTGGAAAAATCACAGTTCCTGTTGATATCAAACAGATCACTGACGAGTACGACAGCCTGGAAGAGGTTGATTCTGCGAATGTCCTGGATGATATCGCGACCAACGTCCTGGTTGAAATGGAACCTGAACAGGAAGAAATCGTGGACAACTGGCTTGCTGCCCATGCGCAAGTACAAGAACTCCAGCGTGAAAACAAACCCTACACACCGCTTAATGATGTCGAAGAGGGCCAGTTTATTTCCAGCGCAGAGATGTTCCTGTAATGGTTTACGTACCAGACAAAGAAAAGAAACGTGAACAAGCGCGGGAATGGTGGCGCAAATACGGTCGCAGCCGGAATGAAAACGGAGAACGTTCCATTTTTGATCCAGGCGAAGACCAGGAATTATTTTTCAAACGCGACATTTTACTACGCGTGAAATCATTAAAGGACACCGCCCATGCCGCAATCTTTTGCCGAGATGTTGAAACAGAGCCCCGAGATGCAAACGCAACTACGGGAAGCGTACGAAAAAGCGCTCGCAAAAAATGAAGACATATTTACTTGGCAATCACTGCCCTTTTTCACAGGGTATGTGCGATATCTTCTGGAGTATTGTGAAACGGAAAAAACTCCATGACCCCCGATACCCATTCTCAGCGCTGGTATTACAGATACTTTTTTATTCAAATTCGTCAATTCTGACGACACTGATTCGTCTCCGCAGCACAACGAATCAGGCCCACCCGCTGCACAACCCGGAGCGTCTCAAATGAACGAGAACGATATCCAGGCGCTTGACGCATTATTGGCTCATGCTGACCGACACAATTCTTTCGTCGGCATGGTTATTATTGCGGATGGTGCTTGCCCTCAACCCACTCCACAGGAGTTCGACATGTCACAACCTCTCGTAGAAAGCAAAACACTGGTCCAAGGCGTTGATGTTGCCAAAGCCAGCAAAGACCAACTGATCGATATGCTGAAACGTCTTGAAAAAGAAGAGACCGATCTGGCTGCGATCCGCACCGAAAGCACAAGCATCCAGGCACGTATCGCTGAAATCGGCGCTGCACGTACCGCGGTAGCTCGCGCGCTCGACGCGTAATCCCTGAAGTAAACGAAAGCAGGCGCACTAACAACGCACCTGCTTTTTTCTCACAACCTTGTTCACAAATAGGAAAATGAACCATGATCAATGTAAAAGTAGTGAAAGTTCCAGGCAATGCTACTGACCAGACCCTGAACGATGGCGCAACCGCTGCCGACGCCTTGCGTGTTGCCGGCCTGTCCCGCGCCAGCAACGAAGAGTTGCGTATCAACGGCCAGGTCCAGGCTGACACAACTGTGTTGCGCGACGGCGATCGCGTCATGCTGGTGCAGGGCGCAAAAGGCAATGCAGCCAAAAAACCGGCGGCAAAACCGGTAAAGAAACCTGCTTCAAAGCCAGCGAAAAAACCGGCCAAGAAGTAATCTGAATTATCCTTCTCCAGGATGTGTATACATCAGTACGGGTGCCAACACATACCGTAATTCATGTCTATCGAGTGCTACACATATATTTTCCTGCTCGACAGGAATCTCGTGAACATAGATTGGACAGTAAGTCGGGTCTCGCGGCGCAGGAACATGCAATAACATCCTGGAGGGGGATAACTTTTTTGTTGGCTCAAGTCAGCGCCCGACGGCCGGCTGCTATGAGGTTCCCTGCTTTGACAGGCAACCGTCAAACGTCGCGAATCTGGGTTCCAGGTATCCATCGGGCGCTGACTTGAGCCAACAGAGATAATAAAAAGAAACACTATTTGGGTACTGCTACGCATACGCGTCTTGAGCGCCTATCGACGAACATACCAAAAAACCCAGTAGGGGCACTGCGCCCCGTTGATCGGGGGAGTAATAGTGTTTCCTTTTACTATTTCCCTCAACATTTACAGGAAAAATGTATGTCAGACATTTCGTTAATCCGGCACCAGGCTATTTTTGATCCGAGCCTTCATCGTATACCCGTAACCATCATCGGTTGTGGTGCGACGGGTTCACGGATTTTTGCAGCACTTGTCGAACTGGGCGTGACCAATATCACGTGCTATGACTTCGATATTGTCGAGGCGCACAACCTGGCAAACCAGATTTTTGTTCACGCCGATATCGGAAAACCAAAAGTCGCAGGATTAGTTTCCTGGTACGCTGCGAAAACTGGAACAGCTCCGCCAAAAACAATGACATTTGTCCAGGAGAAAGTCGTTCATACCACAGAGATAGACATCGAAGGACACATTGTATTTCTGCTCACAGATTCCATGGCATCCCGACGTGAATTATTCGAATGTTTCCTGTACCACGGACACGAAAAACCCCCATTGGCTGTGATCGAAACACGCATGGCATCAACCCACGGCAATGTCATGTGGTATCGCCCGGAAGATGAAAAACAAACCAACGCGTGGGAAGCCACATTGTCTGACGATGAATCTACCGAATTGAGCCCTTGCGGACAACCCATGTCCGTAGGTACGACCGCGTCCATTATCGCCAACCTCGCGGTGTGGCAATTCATCCTGCTTCATGTAAACCCGGAAGCAGCGAATAGCAAAGTCGATATTTACCTTAAACCCCTCATGGTAATCACAGGAGATTTATGAGCAAGAAAAAGAACCGTGTCATTACCTTGCCCTCACTCAAACGCCAGGAGAAACCGGCAATGCAACAACAAAGTGTACTCGCCCCCCCACCAAAAAAATGGGATTTTTCCGCAACTGATACAACAACGGCGAATCTCGTAACGCCACTACGGACAAAAGCATCACTGGTCGCGCCCCGCGTATTTTACGCACCAACCGTGTTATCGGCGATTTACTATCTGGTGGATAAGTGCCCTCAGGAAATCGGCTGGCTAGGAACTGTGCAAGTAATGGGCAATGATTACTACATTGACCAGATCTATGTCCCGCAACAAATTGTATCGGGCACAGAAACTGACATCTCCCCCGAAGCTATGGCGGCATTAGCGATCGAGATCATGGACGCGGGCAAAGACCCCGGTGCGCTGTACTACTGGGGCCACTCCCACGTAAACATGGGGGTAACACCATCCGGACAGGATGAAACCCAGATCAATATGTACCTGGATAACTGCCCGGTATTTATCAGGGGGATTTATAACAAATCCCGAAAACAAAAAGTGGATGTATTTGACACACGTGCCGGGATGGTATTCCAGAATGTAAACGCCGGCGTACACTACCCGATGAACAATGAAACAAAAGCACGCCTTGACGCATTGATCACGAACAACGTCAAAACCCGGACGTACCAGACAACAACTTCCTGGAGTAAACCGGACCGCGATGCACAAGGAAACATCATTATTCCTCCCGTCGAAAGTTGTTATTCCTACAACACGATTGATGATGAATATGTATTCCCGCGCGGTATCCGGATTCGTTCGATCGATATTCCAGCTGATAAATTGCTGGAACTGGATGCGTTACTTGCTACCAAATTCAACGGGTACGGCGGCTATCGTCGTAATACAGGCAATTATCCTTCTGTAGGAGATTAATATGCGTCGCAAAAAATTCCGTAATAGTCGACCACTACACATGATGGACACATTCCCAGTACCTTCTGCTATATTGCGTAGCGGGCCATTGTCTTTACCTGCTCCTTTATATAAAGGAAAATACTCTGTAGATATGCAAAATGCAGTAATTGCACAACAAAATTCAGAACGCGCCCTTATTACCATAGAGGAGGGTATTAATACATATTCTGAAGAGATCGACCAACAGCAAGAATTGGCGAATACCCCTATCCCACAAAATCTTCCTGAAGTTTTTGTTGACATACTAGCGAGCAACCAACGTAGAGCGCACACTAGCATAATGCATCTTGAAGCTCGCCGCCTAGATGGTAAAAACTCACGTATAAATGCCATCGCCGAGATAGATCTGGCGATAAAAAACCAGAGTTACTTCAGTCCAAAATGTAAAGTTATTACCTCGAGAGATATTGTGCGAACCATCCGCCAACACCCGATGGTAAGCAAAACAGCAAAGATCCGGTTTTATGATAACTATGTTATTTTCCGCACGATACCTATTTTATTGCAACCAAACAGCAACCCATATAAATGGATAAATAACGGAGGACCAGTTGTTGTTAAACTAGCCCCGATGATTATCAGGGTCCATACAAAAACCATGGAAATCCGCATCCAGGCAGCGGAACACGGTGGATGGCGATCTAATTCACACTGGGACTACGCACCACACCCCCATGTTTTGAACAACGGAAAACCTTGTTTTGGTGATTTCGGACCGCCGATCGCAGAAACAATCGCTGAAGGAGATTTCGCCCTTATGCTGGATGTGCTTTACGCTTTTCTGCGTACTGCAGACAGCGGTGATTCCGCAGGAAAACACTGGCCTATGTTTCTTTTACCTGCTAACTGGCAACGAGATTCCAGGATGTTCAGCAGCACGGAACGACTTACACATGAATCCGTTTTGATAAATGGCACCGAATATACCCTCCAAGTGGATGATAATGGTGCGGTTACATATACCCCCTGGGAATGGAGGATTCCGCAGAATATACTCCCTGGCGTATTTCCTGAACGTCCTTTTCTTAAATTCTGGGATGGCACCAGTCTAATAGAAACCGGGGATATCGTTATACTCAATGGCACATACCCTCGGTGTGTTGCAGTTGATAACAAGGGAACAATTTTTTATGCAGAACAAAACGATCACCCTGCGATAACTCCGCGCAGTCAATGGAAGGCCATCGACGGCAATATCAGGGTGTCATCACTTATTAATATGGCAAACAAAAAAGAGATTTGTGCACGATATATTAATGATGTTTGGCGTCGACTACACGAAACAGAAAAACTGCGTGCTACAGCCCAGCAGCGCTGGAACCAATGGTTCCATACAACTCCACAACGGCCCAGCTGGAACCCCGGGCTTGTAGAGGTACATAGCGTAGGAAATTCCCTCCTGGTGATGAAGGTATTGAAAAGCATTTCTGTGCGTACCCAAGGACCGGGTTCGCGCCTTTTGCATAAATTGCCGGGCGAAACACTTCGTTTGGCGCACGACTATGATTGGTCAAAATTTCATGTTGAACAAACAGTAGAACCGGTACTTTTGCCTCCGACCACTGAACCTCCTGCAACTGAACTCCATGTAATAGTAGGACAGGAACCCTATAGCCTACGCGCATGGAATGGAACATCCCCCCTGCAAGCAAATGATGTTGTCTGTTGGCGAACCAATCCTACAATAGAGGGGTTCTGTGTAATAGCACCCCCGGGAGAGGAGGACCGTACTAATAGTGTACGAATTCTGCGTGACGGCACACTCCCGTGGGGGATTGCCCTAACAGCAGCGGCCCCCCGCGATGGCTTCATCACTCCACCACAAGAACTCCTGGAAGAATATTGGCACCAAGTAACCTTGCAGGCTCTGATGGCAAATAACGCGGCCCAACGCCGCGAGGCTACCGACGCCACTCAAGAACCAGCACCGCAACCTGAAGAAAACCTTATCAGCCGAGCGCAGGCACGCATGGATGCCGCACAAGCGCATTTAGTGTACTTAACTGCTTTGCGAGATAATGGCGGGGAACCGGTTATTATTACCCCTATGGATGTGGACATTTTAGGCCGGGGCGGCATTCCAGCACCCGAATGGTGTGAGGTGTGGTAATGACAATCCAGGAACAGATTGCAATATTTTTCCGGAACGGCGGAGTGGGGGTTTGGTACCCCCCACACTGCTCCGCTATCCTACCTAAGCCGCCCTCTCCTACCGACAAAGAACAAAAAATCGTCCGCCCCGCTTACGTTACTGCGACCAAAGTGGAAGACATACTTACTTTGATCCTTTGAAATATAGGTACTACCTGTTTTTCACTGAATCCGGTACACTTCTTTCTCATTGGACACAGGAGCCCGCGCATGGCGGTCATCACGCTTGATTTCGAGACCTTCTTCCGAACTGGGTACTCCCTCAGTTCTCTATCTTACGAAGAATATATTTTCCACCCTGAATTTTACGTACACAGCGTCGGGGTCAAGATCAACGACGAAACTACCCGCTATTACGCTGACAATGAAGTCCGTCCTGCCCTGCGCGAACTGTTTTTCCCCGGAAATCCGCACACATTGATCTGCCACAACCTGATGTTCGATGGCGCAATCCTGTCCTGGTATTACGGCCTGGCAGCAAAAACGTACTGGTGCACACAGTGCATGAGTCGCGGACTCTGGCCCCAGGAGCGTACCAGTCTCGAACAACTTGCCATACGTTTATGGCCCGATAATTTATCCATGCGTAAAGGCAAGGAACTGGAAAATTTCCGTGGTGTAAAACAGCTGACCCCTGAACAGCACATAACTATGGGAGATTACTGTATCCAGGACGTGGACCTGACCTTCGCTGCAGCACGTGTCCTGGTTCCACGTATTCCGGACACAGAACTGGAAGCAATCCACTTCACGCTGTCCCGATTTTTACATCCTGTTGTTCGCGTTGACCATGCACGCCTTGTGAAATTTCTCGATGAACACCGGACCGAGCAAGAACGCATCATTCTGGCGGCCGGAATCTCCCCGGACTACGAGACCTCTCGCGCTATTCTGGCGAGTAATCTGAAATTCGCCGCCTGGCTCGAAAAAACCCACGGATTGGTGATTCCGAAAGTATTATCCCCGACCGCCAAAAACCCGGATAACGAGAAATTACCGCTATCAAAAGCGGACAAAGAATTCATTGAACTGCAACTCGACCATCCTGAACTGAAACATGTCTGGATCGCCCGCATGATGGCGACCAGTAACATCGCCGAAACCCGCGCGATGCGATTGATCGGGCACTCGTCTGTGTTTCCGAATCACCAGCTGGCCATCCCGAAACAATACTACGGGGCACACACAGGTCGCTGGTCTGGCTGCAACAAGATCAACATGGAAAACCTCCAAGCAGGGTCACAACACCGCCTGGCGCTTATAGCACCGCCTGGCTACCGGATCGGCGTCGTGGATCTGGCCAATATCGAAGGCCGCGTTATGGCGTGGTTCGCACAGCAACTGGACGTGTGTCAGGCATTCGCCGATAACGTCGACCTTTACGACCGGATGGCCACCGCGGTGTATGGATATGAAGTTCGCCGTAATCACGAAGTTATCGATCATGAAACCGGTAAAAAAATCAAGCCACATGCAAAAGAAGGGTTTGTTGGCAAGACGATGATCCTCGGCCTCGGCTACGGCATGGGCGCGAAAAAGCTCCGCCACACCTTTCTTGTTGGCGGCCGCGGAGGAGAACACATGTTCTTTTCCCTCGCGGAGTGTGAACACTTTGTCCGTGTATATCGCAACGCAAATGATCGATTCGCGGCTTGCTGGGCATACGCCCAGAAAATGCTGTACCACATGACCTCCAAAGGCGAAGACCCAATCGTATGGCGCTGCCTTAAAGTCGGGTATCGATGGATAAAACTCCCCAACAATATGTACCTGAGTTATCCGAAACTGGAACGCGTGGAAGATGATCGTGGCAACATCCAGTACCAATACTGGAACGGTAAACACATGACCAGTATTCACGGCGCGAAATTGATCGAAAACATTATCCAGGCACTCAGCCGGATTATTCTGAATGACGCACGTCGTGCTGTCACAGAACACCTTGCGCAGTACAACGATCCAAACCAGTGCGTACTGATGACCGTACACGATGAAATCGTTGCAATTCTTTCTGAAGAAACAGTAGAAACAGACATGGACTTCATCCATGCCGCCATGAAACAAACACCAACATGGGCGGCGGATGGGCTGCTCGTATTAAACACAGCCGGGGGGCACGATGTCTGCTACAGCAAATGATGTAAAACACCTTTTTATCCACCGCGGGGAAAACCAGTCGATGTTGATCAAAGTCGCCGACGTAGAATTCACAATCGGTGTATCCAGCTTCAATATCAACCGGCGTAATGTTACGTTAAGCATCCGTGCGCCGAAATCTGTCAGTGTAACCCGCACTGAAACGCTCCTTTCTAACCAGGCAAACGGTGGAGCCCATGGCGAATGAAATCCTCACGACATTTTTATCCGCAGCAAAACCCATTCGTAAAGCATTCACCCCAGACGGTGTTACCCCCTACCCTCTGGTAAAAAGTTTTACATCGCACCGCATAACATACCCGGCCACCCTTGCCGGCATGAAAGCACGCTTGAAAGACCAGCAACGCCATGCGGTACACGGAAATTGTTTACTTCGGGGTAATACAACACGCGATTTGAAAAACGAATCCCGTAGCGGACAAGTAGACCCTCTGGCGTTGAACAATACCCTGGTCCTGGATATTGATGCAATCCGGATTCCTCGCGGGGATGTATTATCCATCCGGGAAATGCACCGTCTGGCGCGAAAAATAATCCGGATGCTTCCTGCTTTTTTCCATGACACATCCTGTATCTGTAGCGCGTCATCCAGCATGGGCATGAAGCCGGGGCAAGTCAGTATGCACCTGGAATTCTGGTTGAGTACCGCGAAAGATCCTCGCTGGCATAAAGACTTACTACGCTGGTTGAACCTGGAAATTCCGCTATTCGATGAACAACTCGAATTGTCTGCTACAGGAACAACTTTCCGCTGGAAACTGGACGCAGCCATGTCCAGCAACGCACAAATCCGATACATCGCCGTGCCTGAATTCCTTGGCGGAGTAGAAAATCCGCTCCCTGATATTCATGCACGCCATTTTTTGGTGATCGGAAAAAATTGCCTGATCGATCCATCCAAAATCGACCTACCAAAAAATGTAGACCAGCTGGTCACTCGCCGGGTAAATGCTGCCCGTGCGACCGCAGGACTGCCAAGCAAAAAAGAGAACCTGGCGATGATCGGTCGCGAAGGCTCCCGTATTGCCGTTGTCACAAACCCTGATCACCTGGAAATGACCTACGTACGTGACACAGATACATTCGTGTATTACAACGTCAACGGCGGTGATTCAAACGCGTACTACGTAAAAAAATATGAGCCGTATATTGTCCACAACTTCAAGGGCGAGCCTCCGTTTATTTTTGAAGCGGCAAGTCCGGAAACATACCGCCAGCATCTCGAACGCTGGGTTTTTTCGGAGGACCCCGAAGGAAAAAAGCCCGTACTTCCACCCGTGCCCATCGTGTTCAGGGAACCAGCAACGGACACCTATTTCAATGGCTTCATCGAACCTGGTACGGGGAAAGCCGTTGATTTGTATTCTGTCCGCTCGACAAAGGCAATGGAAGATTTCATGGCGCAAAATGGTGGCACGATTCCAGACCCGATTCCTGAAATAAAACTGATTTTTGCACCACAAGAAAATTTCCGGTATGACGTAACCCAACGCCGGTTAAATACTTATTACCCACCAGATCTGGACCTTCAAATCCTTGAACGATTTTCCTGGCGTAATAGTCCGCAACATATGATGTATCACTGTCCTGCGACAACACTCCTGATCACACACGTGCTCGGGGGGGATACAGCAGCAGCCATGCACTTTTTTAACTGGCTCGCTATTGCATACCAGTTAAAAATAAAACACTCGACATGCTGGGTATGGCAAGGATGTCAAGGTACTGGCAAAGGTATCTTGTTTTCGCATGTACTGGCCCCTCTGTTCGGCCAGCAATTTTGCAAAAGTTCCACCATTGAAGTGCTAGAGGAACAATACAACGGATTCCTGGAAGATGCCCTACTGGTTATGTTTGATGAATTCCGGCTGGATACATCGAAGCAAGCGGATAAATTGTACAACCGTGTCAAGAACCTGATCAGTGAAAAAGTGTTAGCCATACGACACATGTACCGCGGGGTTGCTCACCGGAATGTGTATTTCAACTGCATTTTCGCCTCGAATGACCGCGACGTGATCCGTGTACCACGCGATGATCGGCGCATGAATGTTGGGTCCCGCCAGGAAGTTCCACTTCGGAATGTCGTGGATGTCCCAACGCTGTTGATCGATTTAGGGCATGAAGTATCCAAGTTTGCTAGTGCGTTAATGGCCATGGACACTGACCAGAGTATTGCTGCAGTTCCCTTCATAAATAACGCCCGCGCAGAATTACAAGAACTGTCCGAATCAACAATCGATGGATTTTGTATCGCAATAGAAAATGGTGATCTGGATTATTTCCTCCAGGTCCTGCTTCGTGACCAGGGCAGTATCCAGGATAATATCCTGGGAGCGGCCCGTACTGTCATGCGCGACTGGCTCCGACGTATCAGTTTTACTGCAACCGACGAACAAGAACAATTTTTCTGCACTATCGAAGAGTTACGTATCCTGTATAGTGCTATCTTAAAACCAGAAAATAGTACGGTAAAATTTGGCCGGATTATGTCACTCCATGGAATAAAAAGCTTCCTCCGTAAACACAAAGGTGTGACAGAACGGGGACAATATATTACTTGGCAAGACCTCGACGCTACTCGGCTACAAGAACTACGTAACCGGTTCATGCCGGAAACTCTTCGCTCCGTATCATAGGTACTACCTATATGACGTACACTCCTCCAGGGCCGGTATTCCAACCCGGCGTAAAATTGTCGATCCAGGATATCGCCCCGGATGCACAAAGTGGACTCGTAAAATCGTGGAGTTATTCCACGTTGAAAAAATTCGAGCAATGCCCCTATGCCGTATTTTTGTCCAAAGTTAAAAAGATACCTACGGAACAAGGCGAAGCCGCCGCTCGCGGGGAACGGATTCACTTGCTGGGTGAACAATTCATCAAAGGTGAGTTAGAGGAATTCCCGGAAGAATTCAAACGCTACCGCGCGGGGCTCGAAAACCTGCGCGACCAATTCAATATAGGCATGGCACGTGCCGAAGACGAATGGGCATTTACGTCAACCCTCACTCCCACGCTATGGACTGCCCCAGATGCCTGGTGCCGCATGAAACTGGACGCGCTGGAATTCAACGACGACACCTGCGTCACGGTTACAGATTTCAAGACCGGCCGTAAATTCGGCAACGAAATGGCACACGGACAGCAGTTACAGCTGTATGCGATCGCAACATGTTGGACCTACCCCCAAGTCGAATACATCAAAACGCAGTGCTGGTATCTGGACCGGGACGAAGGCCCACTTAAACAAGAATACACCCGGACAGAAGCTCTCAGTTTTCAACCCCGGTGGACACAACGCGCGTTGAATTTAACCACGACCGTGAAATTTCCCCCGCAGCCTTCAAAAAATAATTGCCGGTGGTGTGATTTCGCTAAAAACGAAACATGCGAATGGAGATATCGACAATGATCTGGCTGGTTGAGTTACGCCTACACCTTGTTGAATTCCAACAGGAGTAAATATGGAAACTATCTACATCACTTGTGAAAACGGCGTCGTCACCGGAGTGTACACAACTACTCCACGGCACGATGTTGATGTCCAGGTTATTAACCTCGACACCACGCCCTCTGCAGTAGTTCCTGAAAGCGCATACCAACTTTATTGAGGATTTTATGAGCAGTTTCATGTGCAGTGACAAACATATCGCAACCATTGTTAATTGGAGCGATGAACGCGAATTTTGTGGGTATAACAAACAACCCCGTGATTTCAGCCAGAAAGCAGTTACATGTCAGGAAATGGAACGCCTGAATCTCGAAGCACTGCATGTACGGTATCGAGATGAAATGGCACTTCCGAAACCCCTTGATGAATGGATCAAAATTCTACGGGGCCTACCCAATACCGCCCGTCCTGGCAGCGCTGCAGCGATGGCAAAACTTATCGGCTGCTTTCTCTACCAATGTGATGAAAGCCAGGCAATTCGCGAAAGCATTACGTTTACCACAATGCAAGGCGTAGAAAAAACCGCACTTATTCAAGCTGCGGGTATGAAATACGACGACGCTCCCTGGAGTATTTAATATGGACTATGGCTGGGTACGACAAGCAGAGACACTGGCACTACTGAACGAATGCAAACTCGCTTTGTATGAAATCAAAAACACACGGTTACGTGCAACAGCCAGTAAAGATACCTACGAACTGGTAAAGAAAATCGAAAATTTCCTGGAGAAAAAAGATGTCAACGTACCGCCAGAATCTTGAAAAACTGTTTTGCGCGCGCATGCCACTGGATCGCCTGGTCAGTGCAAAAGAGAACAATATTGATGCGCTCGAAATGCTCACGCAACTGGTTAATGCCTCTGTTGAAAACCAGGCATTGAAAACTGAAGTCGAAAAACTAAAGGCGGCGTCCAATGGATAGTATCAACACTAAACCTTTGTTCGAATCGCAGCAACGATTCATCAATTTCGCGTTGAGCCATACCAGCGGGTATCGAATTTTCAACACCAGTGACCCCGGTACTGGAAAAACACGGGCGTCGCTCGAAGCCTGGCACCAATCCCCCAATCGAAAACGACTGCTGGTAGTTGCCCCGCTTTCAATCTTGCGCCCCGCCTGGGGGCAGGATATCGAGACCTACTTCCCTGGAGTAGGTTTCCGGATCGCGCACGGTTCGTCCGAAGAACGATTAGCGGCGTTTACTTCCTGCGCTGATGTTGTTCTGATCAACCACGACGGCGTGAAATGGATCCAGGCCGCAGTAAATGACAAGAAACTGGACCTGAAAGATTTCAGTCACCTGATCATCGATGAATTCACGGCGTTCAAGCACCGGGAAACGCAACGCGGACACAGTGCATTACATCTATCCTCGCGAATTGAGAACATGATCCTATTGGGTGGTACCCCAAACAGTAATGAAGTCACTGACATCTGGTTCCCTGCGTATCTATTAGATCGCGGCATGCGACTAGGAGATAGTTTTTTCCGATTCCGCATGCAGGTCGCAAACAGCAAACAAGTCGGCCCGAAACCCAACATGGTGAAATGGGTTGAACGCGTTGGCGCGCGGGAATGGATTGCTGACAAACTTCGCGACATCACTTTTCGCGTAACACTCGAAGAATGCCTGGATATGCCTGAGCACATCGTTAATACGATGTACATCGATATGCCGATGCCCGTCATGAAGCATTACCAGGCGATGGAGAAATTCTCTATCACGGAATTTGATGGGTACATGGTCGATGCTGTGCACGCCGGTGCGCGAGCGAAAAAATTACTCCAGATTTTATCCGGCGCAGTGTACCGCCCTGATGGAGAAATCCAGAAGGTATTCAACGACCGGTATGAACTGGTCCTGGATCTGGTTGAACAACGCGAACATTGTGTTGTTGCGTTTAACTGGAAGCACGAACGCGATGGGCTCCTCGCAGAGGCAAAACGCCGCGGGTTACGGTACGGCGTCATTGACGGTGACACGCCCCCGGATATGCGAAATACAATTACCACCCAATTCCAGGCGGGCGAATTGGATGTAATTTTCGCACACCCACAAAGCGCGGCGCATGGTTTTACCTGGACCCGTGGCACGACAACGATCTGGTGCAGTCCTACGTACAACGCTGAACATTATCAACAATTCAACCGCCGCATTTACCGTGCAGGCCAGACACAACGAACAGAAACCATCCGTATTGCAGCGCGGGATACCTGTGAAGAAGCTGTATACAACACGCTCGACGGAAAAATGACCAGCATGCAAGATTTACTTGCATTGATGTGCGACATGACACGCTTACGGGAGGCAGGATAATGCCACTTTTTGGAGGATTTTTGCCCGCACTTTATTTCAAACGCTGCTATTTTGATCGGCACGGCAGATTATTTTTACCTGTCAATCGTCATGCCCCTGCTCCTTCCACTGCAGTTGAATCAGGGTCCGCCCTGTGCTTCGAATGGCTGGGGCATGGGGTTATCGTTTTAATCACAGATATCCGGGAGCTAGTATGAATTTAACTGCATTATCACTGGAGCTGGATAATATCCGGCAACAAAAGAAGGAGGTAAATGCTACGCTAAAAACGCTCACAGACCGTGAAGATGTTTTACTCCGCGACATTCACCGGCAAATGGAAGATATCGGGGCAGATAACCTGACTATTTCCGGGCTGAAATTCGCTCGTGTAGAAGAAACTACAGCAACACCAGATCCTGATTTTTGGCAGGATATATTTAACTGGATTGCTTCGACCGAAAACTGGCAGTTGATACGTAAGCAACTCAACGTAACTTCTGTCCGTGAGCTGGCTGATATTGGCCAGCAAATCCCGCATGTCACCATCGGCAAAACTGAAAAACTGAAAGTAACGAATATCGCGTAGTTGCATTTTTGCAAAACCCGCGGTAATCTCGCTGCACAGTATAGGTATTGCCTATTGGATCGACAGACACTAACCAGCAAAAAAGGTACATTAACCATGGCTAAAGAACCCGCTTCACCGACCAATGAAATGGTCGTATTCAGTTTTGGTGACAAAGCTGATGTTGCCCCTCCTTCTCACTTGATCGCCGACGCCCCGCAAGGCAATGATTCTGTTTCCGCAGATGACATGGCGATGCCGCGCATCAAATTGATGCAACCACTATCCCCTGAAGTGGACGGCGAAAAAGTAAAGGCCGGCATGTTCCTGAACACGATCTCCGGGCGTGCGTACAACGAACTGATCGTGGTCAATCTGCACTTCCATCGCTCGTTTGCAGTGTACAAAAAACGCGATCTCGGCGGCGGTTTCGTCGGTTCTGCTGAAACAGAAGCAGCTGCCCAGGAACTGGTTGCAGGCAATCCAGGCAACGCATCGGATTACGAGATCCAGGAAACTGCGCGCCACACACTGGTCGTGCTGGATCCTGTTACAGGCGAACCGACAGAAACAGTAGCCCTGTTCTTGTCGAGCAAATCTGCCCTGTACAGTTCTCGTGCATGGAATACGGAAATCCAGACTGTCGGCGCGAAAACTGATCGTTTCGCAATGGCATGGAAACTGTCTTCCGAGAAGGTTTCCAACTCAAAAGGTTCCTGGTACAACATCAATACCGAGTTCCTTGGCTGGGCCCCGCAAGCGCTGCATGCGGAAATGAAAAAGTTGTTCGCCGCGATCAATGGCGCACAAATTGCCGAAGCTGCGTAAAAGAATCGCCGCCCCACAAGGGCGGCTATTTTTATGAACGAACACACTTTTATCAACAGTATTCATTCGAAACTCCCCCCGGCAGTGTATCGGTGGAAGATTAACGACACGAACCAATTAGGGGTGAGTGACGCATTTTATTCTGGCCCACATGGCCACATTTTTTGTGAGTATAAGTGGCTTCCTGCGCTACCGAAACGCCCGGATACCCCTGTGAAAATTGACCTATCACAAATACAACTGCACTGGTTACGGGGAAGACACATTGACAATATAGGTGTCGCCGTTATTCTGGCAACCCCTGCTGGAGTTTTTATTCTCCAGAACTGTGAATGGGAACGCATCTGGCGGACCCACGAAGTACAATCACGGTTACGCCCGCGTGCTGACCTTATTGATTGGATCAGCGCCTACTGCTTAGGAGCAGAGTATGGCCAAGAGAGAACTGAACCCCGCCGAAATTCGCGCCGCCACAAGATTGCGGAATTTATATTTACGCCACAACAAGGCCACGGGCGTGACACAAGTCGAATTGGCCGAAAAAGTGCTGGGCATCAAACAAGCAACACTGAACCAGTACCTGAACGGAGTAATTCCGATCGGATTAGAGATCCTGTTGCAGTTTGCTGACATTTTTAATGTTCTGCCTGAAGATATTTACCCGGAAAAAATTACAAACATCCGACCGATACTGCAACGACTACAGGAAAAAATTATACCGGTTATGGGCACATTATCTGGAAACCAATCTGATGTACCGCAAATCGCGGTGATGAACCTGAATCTCCCGCAACACTGTTACGCAGTCAGTGTTGATACCGAGGAGTACAGTGAAGTAGCGCCACGTGGGACATTTTTACTGGTCAATCCTATGGGACTCTTACGCCCTGGTGCACGCGTAGTATTTTGTTTCGTAAAAGAAGCGATCACACACTACGTGCGACTGGTAGAAATTACAGCTGACCATTTGCACTACACCGATATGTGTACAGGAAAAAAACACAAGCAGCCGCTCACCAACATCTGCAAACTCCATGCAGTGTGCGGGGAGCAATACCCGCCTATCTAGGCGTTTTTATCCACTCGATTATAGGTATGCCCTATGCTTAAAACGATAACTCGACCGCAGTTACTTACCCTGGCAAAGATCACATTCGGTGCGTGCATCGTCATCATGGAAGCAAAAAACCGCGATTACGCCGGCGGTGGTAGTGATCCGCTCGCCAATTTCCGTGCAAGTGAAACACTCGGCGTTCCTCCTGAAATTGGCCTACTCATGCGCTGCATGGATAAATTCAAACGTATCCAGGCATTCGTCAATACAGGCACACTGTCTGTGAAAAACGAACCAGTTGAAGATGCAATCCGGGACGTGATCAATTACATGATCCTGCTCCTGGCTATGGTCGAAGAACGTAAATTTGCCGCAGCAAAACCTGTGAAGGAAGCGCGAAATGGCAAGAAAGTTCCGCCCGGTTCTACCAAGTCAAAACGCTAAAGTACAAAAGCTGGAGGAACTCGCCAGGGCACTTGCTTCTGACGAGTACGCCCCGGAAAGTGATCCTCAATGGAATCACTGGCTTTCGTACTATACAGCGAGCTATGGGGACAGCATTCCGATCGCTGTGGTGATCAGGCTGTCCCCCGAGCTACGAATCCCCCGAATTCGACAACACTCGAAAATAGGAAACCTTGCCCATGTCCCAGTCGCCCAATATCTCGCCTACCGTCTTCGACAATCCCATGATCCCACTCGAGATCGCCCTATGGGACGCAAAGACGATAGCCACTTATTTAAGGCGCGACTCCGTGAAATCGGTCCTTGAAACTGTCGTTGTCGTACCGGGGTTCCCACGCCCTGTCAGAATCCCCACAACCCGTGGGCCAGGGCAGCCTCGGTGGAAAGCGGTAGAAGTCATCGCTTACGTTGAGAGTTTCCAAGTACAGTGAGGATACACAATGCGTGAATTAACTGAACACAAAGTAAATCCGGCCAATGACATTCTCCAGGTAATGGTTGTGGACGAACCCGGCGCAGGCAATGCTTGTCATGCGTACGACATCTCCGGCGGAGAAGCCATACCTACGCATATCCGGTTCCAGAACGGCCCTATCAATGTCGGCGGGAATGGCGTAAACGGTATTACCAATGAGGCGCTACTTGCTATTGTGGCGGACCGTCTACGTGGCTTCCAAAGTGGGCCATTTGCGTGTAAGGCCAACGCCTGCGCGCTTACCCACATTGAAGAAGCGCTGCACTGGTTGCAACAACGTACGCTAGAACGTATGCGCCGCGGTGTTGAAGGAACACATACTGTTTAACAGCAGGCGACCCAGCTGCATGGGCCGGGGGTTAATCGCCACGCTGCACGCCTGAGCCTTACAGGGGTAAAGAAAGGCACCCATTAAAGTTTTTTCGCCAACTCTGATGCCGGCTCCTGGTAATAGACCATGAGCATTTTCAGATCCGTGTGGCCTGTCATGCGGGCCAATTCCATCACCCCCAGTTTTTTTGATAACCGACTTGTTGCCTCCCGCCGTGTGTCATGAAAATGAATATCTGCGATCCCGCACCGAGCTTTTGCCTTTCGAAACGTCACATCCAGTATTGTCGGTTTGAGCTGGAATACCGTCTCCCCCCAAGGTTGGAGTAATTCCAGCAAACCTACCGCCCGCATGGACAGCGGCACATCCCTTGAAAATCCATTCTTGGTCATGGACAAGTGCACCGTCCGCGCCCCTAGATCCACATCTTTGGGTGAAATTCCACAAATTTCCCCCGCCCGCATCGCCGTTTCGATAGCAAATAACATAGCCACTGCCACGCGTTGTTTTACTTTTTCCGGTGGGGTTTCATCAAACCCCAACGCGAGGCACAGCTGCTCAATTTCGCTATCCGCAATCCGCCGTGTCCGTGCCCGTGGTGCTGGCGGCCGGCGAACATCCCGTGCAACATTTACATCAATCCATCTCCACTCCCGGCGGGCAATTTCCAGTGCATGCCCAACCAGCCCCATTTCCCGTCTCACCGAAGCAGCCCCCACTTCTTGCGCCCGTACATCTTTCCACGCCGCGAGCACGTCCACTGTCAGGGCAGGGAGTTTTATCGCAGCAATCGGGTATGTACATAGCCGCTGGAGCCGGATTGTCTCTGTCCGTGCCCCACGTTTTGCTGGCACAACCTCCGCCATGTATCGCCGTAGGACATCACCGAGTGTACAATCCGCCACGCGTTGCGCGCGGGTTTGCTGTAGCACGGCTTCTTGCTGTTGCGCCCAGGCACGGGCTTCGGTCTTTGACGGGAATGTAGCGGAAGCACGTTGTCCATTGACATGAACCTCGGCCCGCCACGATGCACCACGTTTCCTGTACGTAGCCATTGGCGTAATCCTGGCGTAGAGAGCAAGCGGCAGTATACGCCAACTGACGACAGAGAGTAGGAAATAAAAGGAGTAACGTCCTTGTTTTTACAGCAAAAAACGGTACTTAGTGGAACATAGTGATTATTGGTGGTAGCGCGAGTAGAGTCTCTCCTTTCGCACCAATACAACCTGAGATATCAACAAGATGGAAAGATTTGGCGTAAATATAGCGTAAATCCATTGCTCCAGCCGCCACCGTCATCGCGCCGGTTATTGTCGCCACTGCATCCTGCAGCGATACATCCCCGCCAGTGATATAGTCATACCCTTCTTTCACGGCTCCTGTTATCAGCGCTGCTAATAGCGCCACAACAGAACTCCCTGTAAGACCATGGACCAGGACAAACACCAGGACACCAGCAATGAAATGCAAACACTTATCGTGTGGCAGTAATTGCGAGATGCGTTTTTCCAGTCTCATAGATGCGCCCTCGCGTACATGAAGCCCAAAAATATCAATCCACCGATTGTCGAGAATACTGGATCCAATTTCGATGGATCATTCTTATAGTAAACGTCATTTGCATAGGTCACGCCACCCGCGAACAGCGAAAACACAACACCGAACGCGCCGATCCAGTGGTAAAAAAACAGCGCCGCGAGTAGGCCAAGAAGCGTGATGCCGTAGCCAGCGAGTGCGTGTGTGATTTTGTCCGGCCTGATTACCATTGGTGCTTACTCACAAGGATGATGATTGTCCCGAGCACCGAGCCAGCTACCGCATACATCGCGTCACTGTAGACAGGCGCGCAAAACCGGATTTTGTCGCTCGCTATTTTCAATAACGCACAAAGAACTGGCGGAAGCACTGAATAAGCGCCGATCAGGTGCCAACTGAAAAAAACCATAAGCGCCGCAATGGCGAGCATTCCAATTTGATAGTTGTCTTTGCTGTGCTGCTTCATGGCGATTCAACCTGTGCGTTCATTGCGTCCAGCTCTTCTTGCGTGCAAACAATGCACCCACCGTTGCCATCAAAATTTCGGACGGCAACAACATGGTCAGGATTTTCCGCCATGAATACACGAAATTCATCATTTTCACTGGCAAATGTTTTCATCATCTTCTCCAAGTGACCTGCGTAAAGTTGGCTTTCACTGCAGCCCATCCAGCACTAGCAGCCAGCGTGACCGCCGCCTTAAACAAGTTCGATGAAATCGTGTTGATAACACCGTTTCCTGTCAGCGAAGTGTTTGTGCCGACATAGTACGTTGTTGACGAAAGCATCTGGATGGATGCGTTCACGCCGTTGAACCCACCGTTGTTTGTTGGCGCCACGTTGGCTACCGCCGCCAGTCCGTTGTATTCAAACGTTATTGTTTTCGCGTTTGAGTTTGCGCCATTCACGCGATATTGATAACCGCGTACAACCGTGTTTCCCTGTTGCAGCGCCCACGCTGGAATTGCTGTCGAATCCCCGATGTATGTTTTCGAGTTATTTGTCGCGCAGTTCCCACTGGTCGTTCCACTCGATGTATCGGTGCAGGTAAACGTATTCGCATCGACGTATGTGAAATTAGTGAACCATCCTGTTACGCAACTTCCTGTGCTGATCGAAATGTAGATTCGACTGCCATTCATGTCAGCCGGTATGCCGTGCGATGTTTTTGTCACGGTTACCGTTGTGCCAGACCGTGCGTAAGTTGCAGACGCACCTTCAAAAATAATGTCCCAAACATCTGAGGCAACGTCCTGAATAATGAAAACCTGTGTGGGGTTCCACGCGCTGCCGCTGTAAATAACAGGGGTGCCGTGTGGCCCCATATCTGTACACAGCGCGATGGCGTTGGTCGGCACAGACGATAGTGCAGTCAGGTTCGTCCATGTGTCTGTCGCGTAATAGACAAGCCCCGCAGCGGATAGCTTTCCCTTGATGTAGCTGTAAAGATTAAGCATCGACAGAAACTTGCCGACGCTCGATGCCGCACTGTCTGCAATGATTACGCCGTCAGCATCAACTGGCGTTGTCTTGGCTGTTGCGCCTGCAATCAGCGAACCCAGCCAAGTGAGTGTAATGGCTGCTTGTGCGCGTGCATTGGTGAACCACTGGTTTGTCGGGGTTCCACTTTCTGCAATATCGTCGGTATTCAGTACGACAGTGCCGGTCTTGCTATTTACGCTGCTTACCGCATCGGTGTTGTCGATCTTTGTCCACGATGTTCCATAGCTGAGAAGCCAGTCGCCAATCTTCCAGTCTGTAATGCCACCCTCGCTGGTTGATCCAGCAACCTGCACCATGAAGTAATAACCTTCATTTGCACTAGACGCAGCGGGGACAGGATTGCCGTTCAGTGATGAGTCGGCGCTGGTTATGATATTCGTGGTTGCGTTCCATGTTCCCTTGAACTTCAGCGCGCCGAGAATTGAATCTGGAAGCTGACTGGTGGGAATTTTTGCATCAGACCCGAGCGAGGCATAACCATTTGCCTGGGCTTTGTTCGCCGAATTCTCGGGTGTATATCCAAGTGCTGCCTGTTTTGCATCCCACGCAGTTGCTTGTGCATCAGTGTGCATCCGATGTGTCGAGTCTTGCGGAATGTCGCTTGTGGTCAAGCTCAACAGGGACAGAAGGCCAGCACGATCTGCCAACGCAATAATCGAGCGGCCATAGCTTGTCAGCGTCGCCAATGCTTTCGCGCCAGCACCTGTAAAGTAGGACACCTTGTCAGCTGCACCGGTGAGCCCAGCTTCAGCACTAAGGTTCGCGTTATAGTCTTGTTTCGCATCCAGTGCACTTTGGAGGTCTGTTTGATCTTCAAGCACGCCACTGAGACCGCCCCATACCATCCGGTCACTATCGATGGGAGTCCCATTGGCTGTATACGGCACCCACCCACGGTCGGAGTATTCGACTGATTCACCCGGGCCAAGGCGACGACGATATAGCCGCGCGGCTGTTGTTCCGTCGTCGTGCAACGCAGTGATAACACACGCAACGGACGCGTGCGTGTTCATGACAATGATGCTTTTCACTTGGCGTAAATCGCCAGTAGCGGGCGAATCAACGATGGTCGTGGTCGTTGCCGTTGTAATGGACGTGTTCTTACTGCCAGGGCTCGCCCCAGAGGTGTTGTAATCGATCCAGTTTGATTGCGTTGTAATCGTTGACGCAGAATCGGTGGTCAACAACAAGCTGGATAAAACATCAGAGAGCAGCAACATATCAAATTTCCAGTAGGATTAACGCCATTGACTGCGCACGGGTGAAGGCATCCAGCGGGGGTGTAGGCGTACTCGTCGACCCCCCCGATTGCGTTTGGGTTGCAACAACAGGCGCGTACCCCCCAGCCCCTGCACTCCCCGAATGAAACCCAGGACGTGCGGTAACAAGTCCTGCAGTAACAAGGTCATCAAACGTGACAGCTTTCTGTCCTTGTTTCCCCGATTGCCCGGAAAGTGCCCGAATCTGGATAACCAGGCTTTGCAGCATATTCCGGAGCGCTGGGTCCGCGACCGATGCGGGTACATCTGCAAGGGGGGGAAGCACATTTGCCATCAGCCACCTCCTTTTTTCGCGCCAAGTTCAGAGACCGAATCCCCGAACATGACAAGGTCAAATGGGGAGGTGCCAGACACTTCCACCTCAAAGTCCACCGCACGGTAGCCAGCAGGCAGTCTTACCAGTTGTGGGGTTCCCGCCGGGATACTTTTCGTCGCGCGTAATTGCCCGTCCCCATACAGTTTTACTGTAGGCGTTCCTTCTGCTTCGATATACACCGCGGAAGGGCACATCGCGCGGGGCGAGACATCAATCCCTGATTTCCAGCGGTATGTCAGGTCGCTTCCTTTTTCCCAGGCAGATATAGGAACCGAAGAGGTTTCCAGCACACTGTAAGGCGCAGGTGGGGCAACAGAGAGCATGTAATCATCGTTATTGCGCGCAACCCCCCGTGTGATCCGGAGTTTCCGTAAATACCCTTCGTCACTATAAACGTAGGTAGGATTATCCGCGGCACAACCGATGTTAAGCCCCCCTGCACCAGTAGGCGGGTACTGAGTCCCAGCCATATCATTTGCAGTCAAATCCCAGTTTTCGACGTGCCCATTCCACCCATACTGATAGGTGCCTGGAACATTTTCGATAGATGCCGCCGCCACCACCCAATCGGGGTGATAAAGAGGTTCCGGGTGGTAGATAGTAAACCGTACATGGATCCAATCACCGTAATTCCATGTTCCCGCTCCAGGGAGGGGGCACGCAAAGGACTTCGACCATCCTTGTGTGAAAAGTTTTAGGTCGCCTTGCTCAAAGAACAGCAAAAACGCGTGAAAACGGTGCCCATCATCGAGAAGGGGCAAGGAATCAAAAACAAAAAAATTGTGTGGGCTAGACGGTAAAAGTACCTCTACATCGATCGTAAAGTCGTCCATGCCCAGTGAGAAGGATTCATCTGTCGCCGCCGCGAGATATCCAGTCCCCGCCGCAGGGATTCGCAACGCGTTATACCCGCCGTTTTGATGCGCAGAAGAAATAGCGGCATCGCCGTGGCAAGTAAAGAGCCGCCCCGACACCGCACAGTGCATGGTCGTGGTACCTGCGGGCAAATTCATATCCAGATCTAAAACTACCTGGTTACGATAGGGGTCAGTAGGCGGTGTTGTATCCGCACCATCCTGCTTTATATAGACCGTTCCATCCCCCTCGTGATCTACAAAAACGTTGGTAAAAAATTCAGTGCAGGTTGTCAGTGCATTCACGCCGTTGCGTGGGTCAAAGATAAATGTTTTTCGCTCTGTCCCATTGTCGTAGCAGCCGATATAGCGCCCTTCAATCTGGAATGCAACGATTGTGTCTGGGAAGAAAAGAGACTTCCACTGCGCCCACGACATCAACTTCTCGGTGAGGTTAATAACCCCGCTTGGATCAATGGACATGAGTCCTTCATTCGAAGCGTAGAACGTCGTGCCTCCCATATCCACCGCGCTGCGGGCAGATACACATCCGTACCGTTCACTCAACGCAACCTGCGCCATCGCACTAGGGTGCGCGCCCATGACGAGCACCGGCGCTGCAGTCGTTAGTACAATAATCCCGTCCTTCATCGGTTGGATATCGACAATCGGGTGCTTCACGTTGATACGGTAATCCGCCGGCCACGCATGGGGGAGGAATGGCTCACTGAAGCAAATCGTACGATCCGCGTAGCCAACAAAAGTGTTCCGCCCCATGTGGATAATCTTTTGCATATCCACTGTGTACAGATCGGGCTCGAGGACTGTATTTGGGGGGCCTATCCAGGTAAACGATGGACAAACTTCTTGCAGGTCGCTATCGATAACCCCATCCGTGCACGTGGTTGTTGTGATGGGCTGATCCATACAAAACTGGAATGCAGTTTCTTGTGTGCCCGTATTACTCCGGTAAATCCGGATTTTTCCGCCTTCCAGCTGCGGGTATTCAGGCGGGTATTCCCCCGAAAATGTCAGGGTTGCTTCTCCTACTGCCGTGACAGTATTAACCGAGATCACATCCCCGACGTCCGACTGGAGATTCCCTTCCTTGATAGTAAAAGTGACCCCACTCGCCGTGAATGGCTTGAATGAGTAAGCGTAATGATCGACAGTACCTGACGCACTGCCCACGACTTGCCACACAGAGGGGCCAATCTGAGCTACATGGATGCTGTTCCCTATAACAGAGAACGTGTACACCCCAGTGTAATGCGCGTCACCGAAGTAGATCTCTACGCCAGATACCTCTCCGGGAGAGTGACAAATACCTTTCACCCCAAGCCACGTGAATACAGTCTCGCCGGGGGCTTTATATTCAGGAAAATATTTCTGCTTGTGTGTGTCAGTCTCAAACTCGATCTTCCAGTCACCGACCAGTGCGGCTCCGGTTGCCCGGATATACTGTGGTCCGCGAGAGTCAATCGGACCATCGTCCAGTAAAAGATCAACTACTTTCGGCCCTGCCGCGGCGATACGGAAAATATCCCCTTTTGCAGGACGTACCCACCCCGCGCCGGACGGTACATCCAGTTTGAATGTGATGATGTTGTTCGAGTACACTGCTCCAACAGTCGCGTTTGGCTGCGCCCCTGAAACCCCACCAACAACAGAATAAACCCCGCGCCCCGACGTCAGTGTATGTGTTGCGGAGGTCCCCGCCCCAGTGAACACCAGTGTGAACGCATCCCCGAGGGCGTAATCACCTGGAGTGATCCGGAAACCCAGATAGTCTCCGGGGTAGGAAACATTTACTGTCGCATCATCAACTGCACCATGTACGTCACCAGTGACGGAAAAAACCGCAGAGGTACCGGCCGTCGTACACACCAGTGTCCAGATTTCTGCCACGGTATCTTCTGTGGGTACGATGGATGTTACCGTCCCGGTCCCGTGGTTGCCTCCTTCCGTTTCGATACAAGTGATATCCCACATCTCTGTGATCTGGGTCGCTGTAGGGTAAACAAATGCGACCTCTGAAATACGGATATTCCCGATGTTATTACCGCTTGTTTCTATATCAGTTGACGCAGCGGTTACTGCTGTCGCTGTCCAGATCTCTTCCGGCGCGCCCTTCACAATAATCGGATGCCAGAATGTAGCGTCCCCGACATTGTCAAAACCTTTGACGATCTTCGCGGCGTCGATCAGGTCAGACGCCGTATTCGAAGCCCGCAGATGCGCCACGGGGCGGGTGGGAGAAGAAGGGGGGCCTTCGTACCCGAACCGGTCAACATACGAGTAGATGTAACTGACGTATTCAATATTGAGGTCTGACGTGCCCTCTGGAATTGCCGGGACATCAACCACAGGCTGTGTAGTCGGCGCAGGAATCCCCAGGGGATACACCTCCATGCCGGACTCCACCACCGCCCGGAGCGTGGGGTAAGAAACACCATCGACTACTGCGCGCCGGGCTTCTGCAACACGTTTATATGGGTCATTCAACGCAGGGATTTTAACGCGGGAACAGTCTTGCCCTACATCCCATAGCCACCCATTCCCTGCGCCTTCGTATCGATAGAAGGAGTCCATCCCTGTCGTGCCAAGAAGACGGGTACCTTGTTCATCAGTAACTGCAGCCAGCCCTTTTAGTGGAACAAGGCTGCCACTTTCAAGACGGACATTTTCCGCGACCTGCGCGAAGGAATCGCCAAGTTTTCGCGGAGAAATGAGCGGGGCAATGCCGCCGAAAGTAGAGTGAACGATGGCTGTCATTTAGCCGCTAACCCCGAAAATTTTTTCGCCCAGGTGTTTAAGCGACGCACCGAGCCCCGCGCCCAGTCCGGTACCGCCGAGAAGAAGCAGTGCGATACGGCCGGCGATCTTTGCATCACGTTCTGCACGAGCAACTTGTGCAGTCTGAAGCGCCAATGTCAGTGAATCGAATTTCGTATTCAGGTTATCCAACTTGCTGTTGGTCTCTTCCTTGTGGGACAGCAATTCCCGCGTAAGATTTTCATACCGCGCGTTCAGTGTTCCCAGTTTTTCACTTACCTCATCAATTCCCGGCATTGAGTACCACCCTGTTTTTTAACCAACCGAATACGAAGTCTTCATCTGCTTCCTGGTTTTCCGCCAACTCAATGTACCGGGCCCCTTGTAGCGCGTTCAACGCGGTGAGCAATACTGCTTCCCCGCCTTTGTTGCTGTAGTAAGTAAGATAGAGTTTCAGCGCCCCGAGCGTGCCAGGCCCTACCCCGCCATCGACAGCGAGATTTGCGAATAATTTTTTCCGTTGGTTCAGGACATTCAGCGCACGCTGGAGAAATTTCCCCGCAACACCCGGCCCCATATTGACGCCGGTATCGACCAGCTCAAGCGCGATTGCGGGAGACAACTCC
>Ga0228700_1000207_pt1 | contig 58329 bp, 47 predicted proteins | sample McNCre317_Aug_MG_FD_178019 | JGI IMG/M metagenome (GOLD analysis project Ga0228700, IMG submission 178019) | Freshwater microbial communities from McNutts Creek, Athens, Georgia, United States - 3-17_Aug_MG | ecosystem: Environmental > Aquatic > Freshwater > Creek | place: USA: Georgia...
TCGAGCCTTTGTGGGAAAGCCGCACCGACCACATGATCATGTACCAATTGGCTGAAAAACTCGGCTTTGGCAAAGAGCTGGTCAAGAACTACAAGCTGCAAAAAGTCAAAGGCATGGACGAGCCTATGCCTGAAGATATCTTGCGCGAAATCAACAAGTCGGTGTGGACCATTGGCTACACCGGCCAAAGCCCCGAGCGCCTCAAAGCGCACATGCGCAATATGCATCTCTTTGACGTCAAGACGCTCAAGTCCAAAGGCGGTAAAGACAAAGAAACCGGTTACGACTTCGGTGGTGATTACTTCGGCCTGCCATGGCCTTGCTTTGGTACACCTGAGCTCAAGCACCCTGGCTCGCCCAATCTGTATGACACCTCCAAGCACGTCATGGATGGTGGCGGCAACTTCCGCGCCAACTTTGGCGTTGAGCGCGAAGGCAAAAACCTGTTGGCTGAAGATGGTTCGCACTCAAAAGGCGCAGACATCACCACAGGCTACCCCGAACTCGACCACGTGCTGCTCAAGAAACTCGGCTGGTGGGACGAACTCACCGATGCTGAAAAAGCATTGGCCGAAGGCAAAAACTGGAAGACCGACAACTCCGGCGGCATGATGCGCGTGTTCATGCAAAACCACGGTTGCCATCCTTTTGGCAATGCCAAAGCGCGTGCCGTGGTGTGGAACTTCCCAGACCCCATTCCTCAACATCGCGAGCCCTTGTACGGCACGCGTCCTGACATGGCGGCCAAGTACCCCACGCACGACGACAAAAAAGCCTTCTGGCGTTTGCCCACCTTGTACAAAACCGTGCAAGAGAAAAACATCGCCGACAAGGTGTACGAGAAGTTCCCGCTCATCCTCACTTCGGGGCGTTTGACTGAGTATGAAGGTGGCGGCGAAGAAACCCGTTCCAACCCTTGGTTGGCCGAGTTGCAACAAGAAGCCTTTGTGGAAATCAACCCCAAGACCGCAGCTGACCGCGGCATTCGCAACGGCGAGCGCGTGTGGTTGAAGAGCCCCACGGGCGCACGTTTGAATGTGCAAGCCTTGGTGACCGAGCGCGTGGACACCGGCACCGTGTGGATGCCCTTCCACTTTTCGGGGCGCTGGCAAGGCGAAGACATGCTCAAGTACTACCCTCAAGGCGCAGCGCCTATCGTGCGCGGTGAAGCGGTCAACACGGCCACCACCTATGGTTATGACAGCGTCACCATGATGCAAGAAACCAAGACCACCGTTTGCAACATCGAACGCGCCTAAGGAGAAATTGATATGGCACGCATGAAATTTATCTGTGACGCCGAGCGTTGCATCGAGTGCAACGGTTGCGTCACCGCTTGTAAAAACGAACACGAAGTCCCCTGGGGCGTGAACCGCCGTCGCGTGGTCACTTTGAACGATGGCGTTCCTGGCGAGAAATCCATCTCGGTTGCGTGCATGCACTGCTCGGACGCGCCTTGTATGGCGGTGTGCCCTGTGAACTGCTTCTACAAGACCGACGAAGGTGTGGTCTTGCACGACAAAGACATTTGCATTGGCTGCGGCTACTGCTCTTACGCTTGCCCGTTTGGCGCCCCGCAGTTTCCCAGCCAAGGCACCTTCGGTGTGCGCGGCAAGATGGACAAGTGCACCTTCTGCGCTGGTGGCCCCGAAGCCAACGGCAGCCAAGCCGAGTTTGAGAAATATGGTCGCAACCGTTTGGCCGAAGGCAAGTTGCCAGCGTGCGCCGAAATGTGTTCGACCAAAGCCTTGCTCGCCGGTGACGGCGATGTGGTGGCCGATATCTTCCGCAACCGCGTGGTCAAACGCAACAAGGGTGCGGAAGTGTGGGGCTGGGGCACGGCTTATGGCTCGAAGCAAGCAGGTCAAGCCCCTGCCAAGGTGGAAGGGGTGAAGAAATGATGCAACGCATTTCCCTCATTTTCTTGAGCGTGGCAGCGCTCACCGCATGCGGTGAGAAAGCCCAAACCCTGGGCACCAAAAACGATGCCACGGCTTTCAGCGGCGCAAGCAACGCGTTTGTTGCGCCAGGTTGGCAAGCGGGTGACAAAAACAGCTGGGAACAGCACCTGCGTGCACGCGGCCAATACGGCATGAACGACCACAGTCGTGCACCGTAAACCAAGGGGCACACCATGTACCGCTCTTTTCAATCGGTGTTGTGTCCAGCGTTGATGGTATTCGCACTGTCGGCACTCGCACAAGACAAAGCGCCTGCAGCAGCTCCTGCTGTGCAGAGCGTCAACATCCAAGACGTCAAGCCTGACGCCAGCGATGCACCCGACTACGCCACGCAAACCAACGGTGAACGCAGCAAGGTCCAACCCGGCAACAACGCGCCGATGTGGCGTGACGTGGGCAAGGGCGTGGAAGGCTACAGCAGTCTGCCCAAGTCACAGGCGCCAGAAGCGGGTGTGTTGATTCAACCGTTTGTGCAATACCCAGGTTCGCGCCTGACCAATGCTGGAGAAGCTTGGCGCCAAGTGCGCAACAACTGGATCATTCCCTACGGCGGTTCGCTGCTGTTGATCGTCTTCGGTGCAATTGCCGTGTTCTATTGGCGCAAAGGCATGATGCGTTTGCATGGCGCGCCCACGGGCAAAGAGATTGAGCGTTTCACACCGTTCGAGCGTTCGGCGCATTGGACCAATGCCATTGCGTTTGTGGTGTTGGCCGTGTCGGGCACTGTCATGGCGTTTGGCAAGTTTTTCATGCAACCCATCATTGGCGAGACGCTGTTTGGTTGGCTGACGTACTTGCTCAAGAACGCGCACAACTTTGCCGGTCCTGTGTTTGCGGTTTCTTTGACGGTGGTGTTCTTCACCTTCCTCAAAGACAACTGGCCCAGCAAAGAAGACTTTGTGTGGATCATCAAAGCAGGCGGTTTGTTCGGTGGCAAAGAAGTACCGTCACACCGCTTCAATGCGGGCGAAAAAATTGTGTTCTGGGGCGGCGTATTTTTCTTAGGCGCGGTGGTGGTGGCTTCGGGTTTCGTGCTCGACAAAATCGTTCCAGGTTTGGTTTACGAACGCAGCACCATGCAAATGGCCAACATGGTGCATGGCGTGGCGACGGTGTTGATGATGGCCATGTTCATGGGCCACATCTACATGGGCACCATCGGCATGGAAGGCGCCTACAAAGCCATGAAGACTGGCTATGTGGATGAGACCTGGGCCAAAGAACACCATGAGCTCTGGCATGACGACATTCAAGCCGGCAAGATCCCTGCGCACCGTTCCGCTGAAGCGGCGGGCACCACTGCCCACGCGTGATACTGGAGAACCGATATGAACAAAACTCTCTTCGCATGGCTCTTGGCTGCCTTGAGCGCCACCGCCTTTGCCAAACTGCCCGCACCCAGCGACGAAGCCAAAGCCAAAGCGGCCGAAGCTGCGGCCAAAACAGCTCACGCGGGCAAGGTCGATGGTTACTTGTTGTGCAAATCGCAAGACAAAGTGGCAGCCCACGTGCAAAAGACCAACAAGGCCAAAGCGGGCAAACCAGTGGCCACGCCACCTTGTGCTGACCCTGGCAAGTTTGTCTACACCCCGCCTGAGGCTGCCGCGCCTGTTGCTGGCGCCTCTGCCGCAGCACCTGCGGCCCCTGCCAAAGCGGCTGCCCCTGCTGCGGCCCCGGCTAAAAAGTCCTAACCCCCACAGCTGGGCTGTGCATCGGGTCGCGCCGTCAGGTGGCGGCCCTTTTTGTTGTAGCCTGTCGGCCTATGTCTGTTGCTTCCTCTCTTGCTCAAAATCTCCCGCATCTCACCCAGGCCCAAGCCCCGTTGACCCGTCAAGTCGATGTGGTCAACGCCCAAGGCGTGCGTGAGCAGGTGTCAATTCCTGCCGAGCGTGCACTCACCGTGTACGTGGAAAAACGCGAAATCGTCACGCTCATGACCCTGGGCGCCCATCCCGAGCTGTTGGTGTTGGGCTATTTGCGCAACCAACGTTTGGTCAGTCAGGTGAGCGAGGTGGCATCCATCACGGTGGATTGGGACGCAGGCGAAGGCGGTGCAGGTGTGGCCGCTGTTCACACGCACCAAGGCATTGCCGATATTCAAGCCCGCACCGAAAAGCGTGTGGTCACCACAGGCTGCGGGCAGGGGAGTGTGTTTGGCGACTTGATGGATGAAATTGACACCTTGGCTTTGCCGGATGCCCACATCAGCCAAGCGCGTTTGTATGGCGTGCTCAATGCCATTCGCTTGCAAGAGAGCACCTACAAGTCAGCAGGCTCCGTCCACGGTTGTGCGCTGTTCAGCGGTGAACGCATGCAAATTTTTGTCGAAGACGTGGGCCGTCACAACGCCATCGACACCATCGCAGGATGGATGTGGATGAATGGGGTGAGTGCCGATGCCGATTCCATTTTTTACACCACCGGTCGCTTGACCAGCGAGATGGTGATGAAGTCTGCGCAAATGGGCGTGGTCGTGGTGGTGTCGCGCAGCGGCATCACCCAGATGGGCTATGACCTCGCCACACGTTTGCAGCTGTGCACGGTGGGGCGTGCCATGAACAAACACTTTCTGTGCTACACCGCCGCTGAGCGCTTGCAGCTAGACCCGGCCTTGGCACAAGCTGGGGTGCAACGCGTGGCTGCTGCATGAGTGCCGCATCTGACAACACCACCTCTGTGGGGGTGACATGGTGGGCGCTGGCTTGGCGTACGCTGTGGCGTGATGCCCGTGCAGGCGAATTGCGTTTGCTGGTGGTGGCTGTTGTGTTGGGTGTGGCCGCCTTGAGTTCGGTCAGCTTTTTGGCCGACCGCTTGAACGCAGGCTTGCAGCGCGATGCGCGCCAGCTCTTGGGCGGCGATGCCGTGGTGGTGAGTGACCAAGTCACCCCTGCGCACATCGTGCAACGTGCCCAACAGGCAGGCTTGCAAGGGGTGACCACCTTGAGCTTTCCCACCATGGCGCGTGGACTCACACAAAACGGTGCGCAGAGCAACAGCCGTTTGGTGGCACTCAAAGCGGTGGAGGCGGGCTATCCCTTGCGGGGCGAACTTCAAGTCGCCAGCAGCTTGGCCCAAGCGCAAACCGCCTTGAACAATGACAGCGCGGGCAGCGACAGCAAATCCAACGCAGCACAGAAAACGAACACCATTCCTGCCAGCGGCGAGGCTTGGGTCGAAGTAGGTGGCTTAGAAGCACTCAATCTGGAAGTGGGCGATACCTTGATGCTGGGCGACAGTCGCTTGCGCATCAGCCGCGTGCTGGTGCAAGAGCCTGACCGTGGTGCCGGGTTCATGAACTTTGCCCCACGCGTGATGGTCAACAGCACGGATCTCAAAGCCACGGGCTTGATGCAACCGGCCAGTCGCATCACGTGGCGCTATGCCGTGGTGGGCCCTGAGATGGCCGTGAAAGATTTCTTGACTTGGGCCGAGGCCCAAAGCAAAAAACCTGAGGTGCGCGGCGTGCGCGTGGAATCGTTGGAAGCCGGGCGTCCGGAGATGCGTCAAACCTTGGACCGTGCGGCCAAGTTCCTCAATCTGGTGGCCTTGCTGGCTGCTTTGCTCAGTGCCGTGGCTGTGGCCTTGGCAGCGCGTGCCTTTGCAGCCCGCCATTTGGACGATTGCGCCATGTTGCGCGTGTTGGGCCTGAGTCAACGCCACATTGCTTGGTCGTACACGGCTGAGTTTGTGTGGGTGGGCACATTCGCCAGCGTGCTGGGTTTGGCCTTGGGTTATGCCGTTCACTTGCTGTTTGTGAGTTTGCTCAAAGGGTTGGTCGACACGGCTTTGCCCGCGCCCAGTGTGTGGCCCGTGGTGTATGGCTTGGGTACAGGTTTGACCTTGTTGCTGGCTTTCGGTTTGCCGCCCGTGTTGCAACTCGCCAGCGTGCCTGCGTTGCGTGTGATGCGCCGCGATGTGGGTGAACTCAAAGCCACCACACTCAGTGTGTGGGCCTTGGGCCTTACAGGCTTTGCCATGTTGTTGATTGCCGTGAGCCGTGATTTGAAATTGGGCCTCATGGTCGTGGGTGGCTTTGCAGCTGCCGTGCTGTTGTTCGCAGGCATGGCCTGGTTGGCCGTGGTGGTGTTGCGACGCAGTGTGGTGGAAGGTGCTGCTCCGCCGTGGCTCATGTTGGCCACGCGTCAGGTCAGCGCACGGCCTGTGTACGCGGTGGTGCAGGTGAGCGCGCTTGCAGTGGGTTTGTTGGCCCTGGCGCTGCTTGTGTTGTTGCGTACCGACTTGATCAGCAGCTGGCGCAAGGCCACACCGGCCGATGCACCGAATCGTTTTGTCATCAACATCCAACCCGCGCAAGCCGAGCCTTTTTTGCACACCTTACGTGAAGCAGGGGTGAACAAGCTCGACTGGTACCCCATGGTGCGTGCGCGTTTGGTGGCCGTCAATGGCAACACCGTCACTCCCGACAGTTACACCGAAGAACGCGCACAGCGCTTGGTGGACCGCGAGTTCAATGTGTCTTTCAGCGCCGACAAGCCTGAACACAACAGCGTGGTCGCCGGTGCTTGGCAAGCGGAAGAAGCCAACGCCTTGAGCATTGAAGAAGGCATTGCCAAAACCTTGCAACTCAAACTTGGCGACAGCTTGCGTTTTGACATGGCAGGTGTCTTGCACGAAGCACGTATCACCTCGGTGCGACGCGTGGACTGGACGTCCATGCGCGCCAATTTCTTTGTCATCTACCCCGTCAGCCATTTGCACACAGAGGCAGGATTCGATGTGCCCACCACCTACATCGCCGCTTTTCGTGCGCCACAACGTGCGGTTGCGTCAGGTGCCGGCCCTGCTGGCGAAGACAAAAAATCAAGCCCCATATTTGACAACCAACTCATCAACCGTTTTCCCAACGTCACCAACGTCGACATGGGGGCCACCTTGAACCAAGTGCAGCGCGTGCTCGACCAAGTGGTGAGCGCGGTGGAGTTTTTGTTCTTGTTCACCTTGGCTGCCGGTTTGGTGGTGCTATTTGCAGCCGTCACAGCCACGCGTGAAGAACGCGCGCGTGAGTACGCTGTGTTGCGTGCGTTGGGTGCGTCGAACCAGTTGCTGGCGAATGTGCAGCGCGCCGAGTTGGCAGGCATTGGCGCACTGGCAGGGTTGCTGGCAACCAGTGTGGCCATGGCCATGGGTTGGGGCTTGGCCCGTTTTGTGTTTGAGTTTGAATGGACGGCCAGCCCCTGGGTGCCTGTGCTGGGTGCTGCCGTTGGGGCGTTATTGGCTTTGGCTGCGGGCTGGTGGGGCTTGCGCGATGTGTTGCGCCGCCCGGTGGTGCAGACTTTGCGCCAAGCCAGCCATTGATGTGTCGCCATCTATTTGATTGAAAATCACTGCATGCACATAGAAGACAAACCTCCGTTTGACACCCCTTTCGAGTGGATCGGCGGCGAAGCGCGCGTGCGCGCCCTGACCGAACGCTTTTACGATCTGATGGACTTGGAGCCTGGCTATGCCGAGTTGCGTGCAGCGCATGGCCCTGATTTACACAATGCGCGTGAACGGTTGTTCATGTTCTTGTGCGGTTGGCTGGGCGGCCCCAGCTACTACACCGACCAATTTGGCCATCCGCGCTTGCGCATGCGCCACATGCCGTTTGCGATTGGCATCAAAGAGCGCGACCAGTGGGTGGCGTGCATGGACCAAGCCATGGGCGAGACCGAAGTGCCAGAGAGTTTGCGCACGCGGTTAAAAAACAGCTTCTTCCAAACCGCCGATTGGATGCGCAACAAAGGCGTTTGATTTTTCAGAGATTGCTGGGACCCAGCAACACCACCAAGGCCCCTGCGCCACCATCAGATGGCTTGGCCTGCACAAAAGCCAGTACTTCGTTCTTTTGCACCAACCAGCGCTGCACTTTGCTTTTGAGCACCGGCTCTTTGCCGGGTGAGCCCAAGCCTTTGCCGTGCACCACGCGCACACAGCGCCATCCCATGCGCTTGGCATCACGCACAAATTGACCGAGTGCTTCGCGTGCCTCATCGCTGCGCAGGCCGTGCAAGTCGAGCTGGCCTTGCATGCTCCATTCGCCTTTGCGCAGCTTGCGTGTCACATCGGTGCCAATGCCGGGGCGTCTGAAGCTGAGCTGATCGTCCACATCCAGCAGGGTGCTCACGTCGAACTCATCGCTCATGCTCTCTTGCAAGGCCGCTTGGTCGTCCAGGTCTTGTTGCAAAGGGCGTGGTGCAGGGCGTTGCGCAGGTGTGAACACGCGCTCTTTGGCTGCAATCGGTTGCACGGCCCCGACTGCGCGGGTGAACAAATGGCGTTCGGCCTCGGCGCGGCGCTCGGCTTCGCGACGCGCTTCTTCGGCGGCCGCAGCGGCCAATGCCGCCTCGTTCACTTTTTTACGAATGGCACCCAAGTCTTGCAGTGATTTGGCTTTCACAGCAGCCCCTCTTCGGCCATCGACAAATACTTGCCTTGCGCCACGATGATGTGGTCGCGCACGCCCACATCAATCAAGGCCAGTGCTTCTTGCAAGGTGCGGGTGAGCGTCATGTCTGCGGGTGAGGGCCTGACTGAGCCGCTGGGATGGTTGTGCGCCAATACCACGCCATCGGCTCCTAACGACAACGCAGTTTTGGCCACTTCACGTGGATAGACCATGGTTTGCGACAGTGAGCCGCGAAACATGGGCTGGTACGAGAGCAGGCGGTTGTGAACATCGAGAAACAAAACTGCAAATACCTCGTGTTTGAGTTGAGCCAATTCAAGTTGCAGGTATTGTTTCACTGCTTGGGGCGAATTCATCACCGTGGTTTCGGTTAATTCTTGCGTCAGCGCACGGCGCGCCATTTCCAGCACCGCCACCAGTTGGGCCCGTTTGGCGTCGCCCCCCATGCCTTTGAAGGTTTTAAGCTCCGACGCACTGGCGTGAATCAAGCCGGCAAAGCCTTTGAAACGCTCCAGCAGCTCTTGGGCCATCACAAACACGCTTTTGCCCTTGATGCCCGTGCGCAAAAACAAGGCCAGCAATTCGGTGTCGCTCAGCGCGGCAGCCCCATGCTTGAGCAGCTTCTCACGTGGGCGCATTTCAGGGGGCAATTGCTGAATAGACACGGTTTCCTGCATGGCACGCCTTTCGGTCTGAGGTCATTGGGTTGTTTGCTGGTGTGGGGCTGGAGCTTTCTACAATAGTCACCAGTTCATTGAGAATCCCATGTCTGCCACCAACGCTCACCCTACCATCGGCCCTGCTTCATTTTTAACGCTGCACTATCGGCTTTCGGGACCGCAAGGCGATGTCATCAACACGTTTGCCGACAAACCTGCCACCTTGTCCTTGGGCTCGGGCGAGTTGTCACCCGCTGTGGAGCAGCGCTTGCTGGGTTTGGCAGAAGGCACTCACACCCAATTTGAATTGGCAGCGGGTGAAGCCTTTGGCGAACGCAACCCCGACATGCAGCAATGGGTGAGCAAAGCCTTGCTCAAAGAATTTGGCGACCCGGACGAGCAATACACCTCGGGCGATGTGGTGCAGTTTCCCGCGCCCAACGGCCAAGGTTCGTTTGCAGGTGCCGTGCAACAAGTGACGGATGACGCAGTGTTGTTTGATTTCAATCACCCCCTCGCGGGCCAACCCGTGACGTTTGAAGTACACGTCATTGGCATTCTTTGATTGCGTCCCATGAGCAGCACGTTTGAAGAAATCGTCTTAGCAGCGCCGCGTGGCTTTTGTGCGGGCGTGGACCGTGCGATTGATATTGTTGATCGCGCCCTTGAGAAATTTGGGGCCCCCATTTATGTGCGCCATGAAATCGTGCACAACACCTATGTGGTGGAAGACCTCAAGCAACGCGGCGCCATCTTCATTGAAGACTTAGCCGATGTGCCTGCGGGCGCCACCTTGGTGTTCAGCGCGCACGGTGTGCCTAAAGCGGTAGAGGCCGAAGCTGAGCGACGTGGCTTCAATGTGTTTGATGCCACCTGTCCGCTGGTGACCAAAGTGCATGTGGAAGTGGCCAAGCTGCACAAAGAAGGCTTTGAATTCATCATGATTGGCCACAAGGGCCACCCCGAAGTCGAAGGCACCATGGGCCAATTGCTTGACGGCATCTATCTGGTCGAAGACGCTGCCGATGTGGCCCTTGTCACGCCCAAACAAACCGAGCGTTTGGCGGTGGTGACCCAAACCACGTTGAGTGTGGACGATGCCGCGCACATCACGGCCGCTGTGGTGGCGCGCTTTCCCAACATCCGCAAACCGAAGGTGCAAGACATTTGCTACGCCACCCAAAACCGTCAAGATGCGGTCAAGGTCTTGAGCCCGCAAGTGGACTTGGTCATCGTGGTGGGCAGCCCCACCAGCTCCAACAGCAATCGACTTCGCGATGTGGCACAACGCCATGGCACCGAAAGCTACATGATCGACAACGCGGACGAGCTTGAACCCAAATGGTTTGAAGGCAAAACTCGCGTCGGTTTAACGGCCGGTGCGTCTGCCCCCGACATCTTGGTTCAACAAGTGATCGCCCGCATGCGCGCCTTGGGTGCTGTGTCGGTACGTACCTTGGATGGTGTTGAAGAAACCATCAAATTTCCCCTGCCCAAAGGATTGAAGTAGATTTCAGATACCTTTTTGCAGATTCCGTTTCACGGAATATAATGATCCCATGATTCATTCGTTTCTTTGTCCGAATACGGAGGCGCTCTTTCAAAGTCGCGTTGTGCCCCGTTTTAAGAACATTGAGCGAGTGGCAAGAAGAAAGTTGCTGCAACTCCACGCAGCGACAGATTTGATGAGTTTGCGCGTGCCACCGGGTAATCAATTAGAAGCACTCAAAGGTGGGCGAGCAGGGCAGTACAGCATGCGCGTGAACGACCAGTGGCGTATTTGTTTTGTCTGGCGAGAAGATGGCGCTCACCAAGTCGAAATCGTGGACTACCACTAGGAGTGAAAGAAATGGCCAAATTACTAGATGAAATTCATCCTGGCGAAATTTTGTTGGAAGAGTTCATGAAACCCATGGGCATTTCTGCGCGGCAGCTTGCTGCGGATATTGATGTGTCTCCTAGTCGTATCAGCGATGTGGTGAATGGTGTGCGTCCGATCACTGCCGATACAGCGCTTCGCTTGGGCTTGTTTTTTAAAATGGAACCCCGTTTTTGGATGAACCTGCAAGCCGAGTTTGATATGCGCGTAGCTTCGCGCACGCTCCACGACAAAATTGCACCGCGTATCCGCGTGTTTCAACACGCAGCTGCATAAATTAATCAACTTTAAAAAATAACTCCATGTTAGATATCAACCAGCTGCGCCGCGATTTGCCCAGCGTCATTGCCAAACTTGAAGCTCGTAAAAATCCACAAGCGTTTTTGAATGTGGACGCCTACCAAGCGCTGGAAGCCGAACGCAAAACCTTGCAAACCCGCACCGAAGAACTGCAAGCCAGCCGTAACGCGCTGTCCAAGCAAATTGGCATGCTCAAAGCCAAAGGCGAGAGCGCCGACGGTGTGATGGCGCAAGTGGCTGACATCAAAACCGAGCTCGACACCTCGGCCGTGCGCTTGGATGCCTTGCAAGCCGAATTGCAAGCCTTGTTGTTGGCTGTGCCCAACCTGCCGCACGACAGTGTGCCCGTAGGCGCTGATGAACATAGCAACGTCGAGTTGCGTCGTTGGAGCCCTGTGGGGACCGAACCCGCGCCGTTGGGCTTCACACCCAAAGACCATGTGGACTTGGGCGAACCGTTGGGCCTGGACTTTGAAATGGGCGTCAAGCTCTCAGGCTCGCGCTTCACGGTCATGAAAGGCCAAATCGCGCGCATGCACCGTGCCTTGGCGCAGTTCATGCTCGATGTACAAACCCAAGAGCACGGCTACACCGAGTGCTACACGCCCTACATCGTCAACGCTGACAGCCTCAAAGGCACGGGTCAGTTGCCCAAGTTTGAAGAAGACTTGTTTGCCGCCAAGAAGGGCGGCCAAGAAGGCGAAGCCAGCAGCGAAAGTACCGCGCTGTATTTGATTCCCACCAGCGAAGTGCCTTTGACCAACTTTGTGCGCGACGTGGTATTGGCCGAAAACGAATTGCCCATCAAGCTCACCGCTCACACGCCCTGTTTCCGTTCCGAGGCGGGCAGTGCAGGGCGTGACACACGCGGCTTGATTCGTCAACACCAGTTCGACAAAGTCGAGATGGTGCAAATCGTGCACCCCGAGCACAGCTATCAGGCGTTGGAAGACATGACCGGTCACGCCGAAGCCGTGTTGAAAAAATTAGAGCTGCCCTACCGCGTCATGTCGCTGTGCACGGGCGACATGGGCTTTGGCGCGACCAAGACGCATGACTTGGAAGTGTGGTTGCCCGCGCAAAACACTTACCGCGAGATCAGCTCGGTGTCCAACTGCGAGGCCTTTCAGGCGCGTCGTTTGCAAGCGCGTTTCAAAAACGCACAAGGCAAAAATGAATTGGTCCACACCTTGAACGGTTCAGGTTTGGCCGTGGGCCGTACCTTGGTGGCGGTGTTGGAGAACCACCAACAAGCCGATGGCAGCATCCGTGTGCCAGAGGCCTTGCGCCCCTACATGGGCGGCGTGAGCGAGCTGCGGGCCTGATAGAATCTCGGCTTCGACAAACGTCATCGAAACCCGGAGAGGTGGCAGAGTGGTCGAATGTACCTGACTCGAAATCAGGCGTAGGGGCGACCCTACCGAGGGTTCGAATCCCTCCCTCTCCGCCAGGTATCAAGTAAATACGCCCTTTACGGGGCGTTTTTCATTTCTACCCACCAATCAACCCACCATTTGCTTTGGGCTTGTTTCAGGTTTGCATGAATTCCAGCTTAGCGGGAGCATCCTTAACAAAGCACTTGGTCAGGCTGCTCATGTTGATAGGCAGTGTTGGGAAAACGAACTTCAAAATTCAGTCTAAGCCGACACCACCTTACCCCCCCCGTAATCGAGGGCTACGCATTTAGTTTGGGTAAATCACTGTTCTACAACCATCTCGAAAAAATCTGGAAATCTTTGTCTAACGATTGACGCTCAGCCACTATCGGCCAGCAGTGTGGGATCGCAAGGGTAGGGTACCCTCTTTAAAATCCTCCCCAAGCAGACCCCACGGTACCCCACCTCCCCGATTTCTATTTGGGTCCCCCAGCTCAGGGTTGAACCATGATCTGCTCAAACGAATCTCCTTATTTGAAAAACTGGATCATGGATGGGCGTCTAAATCCCCTGAGTTCCACCATACACAAAGGCTCGGAAAATATCTGAACCTTTTTTCTTTGCTCCAAAGCACTGTAATTGCGGGCTTTCGACGAGTGACCTTAAGGATGGGGCAACTTAACGTCTTTAACACATGGAGTTTTTGTGCCGATTTCTCTCTCTTTTCTCTGTTTTCTTAAGACTATTTCGCAGTGCAAAAATCATCAGAAATTAGAAAATTCTTATAGATTGATTCAAGCTTTTGGCCAGAGAATCATCTGCGTGCAACGAAATAATGCAATTTTTTTTCCTGTTGCTTCGTCTGTTACAACGGCGTCCCAAACTTGAGTTGTCTTTCCAAGATGCTCAGCGGTTGCGGTACAAATAATTGCACCTTCCCTAACTGTTCCTAGGTGATTGCTCTTTAATTCAATTGTCGTAAAAGAATGTGCACCATTTGGAAGATGAGCAATTGCAGCATTGCCACATGTGGTGTCGGCTAATGTCACAATACTTCCAGCGTGTAAAAAACCGTTGATAGCACTATGTAGTGGTTTAAGTTCCATGCGACTACACATCACTCCCTGCTTCACTTCCAGCATCTCGATTCCCAGAAACCCTGGAAGGCATTCTTTACTGTCTCGGTTCAAAATTTCCGGCGTGACGTGCATTCGTAACATGCTCATGATTTTCCTTATGCCTCGATTACAAAGTAATTTGATTGCCGCAGAATCGGAAAAGCGAGTTGAGGCTTAGCTACCCGCTTTATTTTCGTTGTGCGACCAAAGTCGACGAAAGTGCTCTTGAACTGTCGTCATTTGAAATTGAGGAAAAAGGTCTTGCACTGTCTTCCCGTGGTCTGCATATCCGCAGCGATCAAAGTACTTCAAGAGAGGCAAGATGGACGAAAAGCGATGCCGACGCAGAGACAGTAGTGGTAGTGCAGACATATAAAGGTAGTAAGTCGGGAACTTGTTGACAGTCCGAATTGGGCTGCCCTTCGCCTCAGAGAGTAGTCGTTCGATGTCTCGTAACGAGAACGTTCCTGGCGCCACAAAATTGAGAGGCTTGTTCATTGGCTGCTCAGCAGGCAGCAAGTGCTCAACGACAAATCTAGGCACATCCATCTGCGATGTATATGTGAAGCGCCGATCTTTGTTCAGCGGAAAGAAAAATTTCCCCTGATTCAGAAGCGCTAGGCGGACATCAAAAACATCTTCCATATAAGAGCCACAACGCAAGGCTGTCCACGGAATGCCGCTGCTAGCTAACAGCCGCTCAATCTCATACTTGGCGTCCAGAATACCGACCCCCGTAAGATGGTCAGCACCGAGGACCGAGGTATAGATCAAGTGCTTGAGCTTACTGCGTTTGGCTCCTGTAACCACAGATCTTGCAGCTTCGACTTCGGGATGAGGATCGTTTCGCATGCCCATTGGCGTCATGACAAATGCAGCGTCTGCTCCTTCCATGACCCTAGCCACATCGTCAGGGTTCAACATGCTGCCCTTGATGACCGTGGCTCCTGGGTATCTTTCAGACAAAGCATCAGAATTTCTGGCCAAAATTCGCAGTTTTATTCCTGACTTTAAAAACTCCTTGACGAATATCTCGCCGACATGTCCGGAGCACCCTACGGCGGCCAATGTCATTTCGTTTGCGTTCATCTCATTGTTTCCTTTTTATTGACCGACTCATATTTCTCAACCGCAGCGACATACTGTTTCTAGATTTCACGTTTGAATACTTTGCCAGCTCCTCCCGATATCAACCTGTGTAGGAAGATAGCTTCCAACGTCTGCCGAACTACGCAGCAGTCAGAAACTGCATGACAGTCTTATTGAAGAATTCCGGATGCTCCCAGTAAGGCCAATGACCACAGGCTTCGATGGTTTGCGCTGTCTGATTGGGAAGTGTGCTAAAGCTGTCCAAGGCACTGATTGGCTGAACTGCATCGTTTTTTCCCCAGACAAAAAATACGGGTGCTTTTATGTTTCCTAAGCGCGGATCGTTAAACAGCATCGGTAGTGGCTGGTTCAAACCGCCAGGCGGCAGACGCAACGGAAAACCATCCAGTACTTCTGGAGTGTTGGTCAGAGGAAAGCGTTCTTTCAGGAGAGCATCTGGCAGCGTCGAGGCGTCAAACACCATGTTATTCATCAGCGCTTTGTACTTCTCCGGGCTTGGCCCTTCGCCGCTGTAATAAGTGAGAAGACTGATCAATCCCGGTGACAGCTGGCCCTTAATGTCACCCCCACCTGGTGCAACAAGCACTAGGCGATCCACAAGCTCAGGATAGTTAAGCGCGGTGTAGAGAGCCGCAGAACCACCGAAGGAGCCACCAAGCAAATGCGCTTTCTTTATTCCAAGTGTTTGCATGACCGCAGCAACTACTTCGCCACCACCCTCCCGCGACAGTATTCGATGATTGGCGTAAGAACATGGGCAAATGCATATCGCTGATGTATTTTTCAATGCATATGTGGGAGACAGATCTCGTTGCTCGGCGCAAGTTTATTCAGCGGACGATCAATTTACTGGCTTCAGGAAAAGTCCGGCCGCCACGCGGTATGTTCTTGCCACTTTCAGAGGCAGCAGAAGCGCACCGGATGCTAGAGGCGGGTAAACATACGGGGCGAATTTTTTTGCAGCCTTGAGAGAAACCCACCATTCATTCATGCGTAGATTGGAGTGTTGATGAAAATTGAAAACTCTAAGCTGGCTGAGCCACAAGTCTTAGATCTAACAAGAGATGGCAAAAAAATTCCAGCAGTAATCTGGTTGCCAAAAGGTGTCTGTCACGGCATCGTACTGGCTTGTCATGGCGGAAGTGGGCATAAGTTGTCAGGTGCAATTTTGATGATTGCACAGGCATTCGTTCCTATGGGTTTCGCTGTACTAGCTATCGATGGTCCTGTCCACGGTGAGCGACGGACAGATGGAAATCTAGATCCTGTGATTGCTCGCCAGTCATTCAGAACAGCCTGGCGTGAAGGCGTTGGTCAAACTAGCATGGCTGCAGACATGTCGGCAGCGCTAGACTTGGCCCTTAATTTGCCTGGCCTCGCGAATCTTCCCGTTGGCTATATAGGAGTATCGATGGGGACAGCCTACGGCATTCCGCTGTTGGCGAGAGATCCTCGAATTAGTGCAGCCGCCATTGGCTTATGGAGCACTAACTACGCCTCCAGCTCGCATCTTCTAGAACATGCGCGCATGATCAATTGTGATGTTTGGTTCACGATGCAGTGGCATGACGAATTTTTTGATCACCCAGGCACATTTGCACTGTTTGATGCGATTGGAGCTTCCGACAAACGGTTGGTTGCCTATCCTGGACCTCATGTTGAACTGCAAGGTGAAAGACTGTCAGATGCCGTAGTGTTTCTTGCGGGGCGACTCATGCGAAGTTCGTGATTGATTTCTGTGCTGAGAGTAATTTCCAAATCAGAATGAAATTTCTTCGCGCGCAGAGAGTTTCTGGCCAATTGCACGCAACGTATTACGCAGCCATTTGTGCCCCGGATCATGATGAATGCGCTCATGCCAAAGCATCGTGACATCCACGCTTGGAACTTTGATTGGCATTGGAAGTAATTGAATAGGCAAAGTTTCGCAGGCCGAGTTTGCTAACTCCTTCGGAATTGACGCAATGAGGTTAGAACGGGCAACAATTCCAGGTAGCAAAGTCAAGCTTGAAACAGTCATAGCAACTTTACGTGATTGACCCAAATGTTCCAATGCTTCATCAATCATTGCTTCCATCGTAGCGTGAGCTACCGGTTGAGCACCCCAACGTGCATGGGGTAATTCACTGAACTGTTTCAGCGTTATTTGACCGTTTAAATTAGGATGATCTTTGCGGGCAATACATACCAATGGTTGTGGGTACAACATTGTCTGGCGTAGTTCTGAAGGCGGAGTACGCACAAATGCCATAGCAAGATCAAAATCACCGTCGCGCAGATATTCTGAAAGTCGCCGCACGTCGGCAGGCTGGACAATAAAGCGCATATTCGGAGCTTCTTCGCTCGCGATAGCCATCAACTCTGGCAAAACAACCCTTGATATTCCGTCGGATGCCATGATGCGCCAACGTGTATGGGACGTTATGGGCTCAAATGGTTTTTCTAAAACGCCGCCGCGTCCTTCTAATAAATCAGTGACATCACGAATTCGACGCACAAGTTCTATTGCACGTGGCGTGGGTTCCATCCCCGTAGTTGTCTTTACTAGCAAAACATCTTTGAACACATCCCGTAAGCGTGCCAGTGCAGTAGACATAGCTGGCTGGCCAATACGGGCGGTCTTCCACCCGAGGCAACAGAATCGCTGTCTGCCGGCTCTGTCTATCCGTTAATCGTGCCTGAAGGCCATATTGGCCGATCGCGTACTGCTCCCATCTACGGTAATCAGGGGTTGTACATGTCAATTGCGGAATGCAAAACAGGCACCGACGGTCCGCCACCTCACGCCCACTTAGATACCCAGGAAACTTTCTTTGTACTTGAGGGGGAGTTTGATATCTGCACGGGTTTTGATAACGAGTCTGTTATTCAAGTTAAACCGCGTGACATCATTACTGTTCCTAGAAAAGTTATGCGTACATTTCGTAGCATCGGTAACGGTCCTGCGCGCTTGCTAGTGATCATTCAAGGGCCAGATCGTATGCAGGATGTGGTGGTTTTTTCGCGCAAGATTGGCGAGGATTTTCTTCATCGCTTTGGTCCTGAGGCCATAGCTCACTACGAGAAAATTCGCATGACATTTGATGCTGAAGATCATGCAACATCCTCAATTTGAAGCCATGATCGTGAGTTTTTCCATGCCCACCGTGAATGCCGATGAACAACCAGTGCGCGGTCAGTTTTTGCCCAACTCCATGAGCATGCGGGTCATCAGGTACAGGCGGGGCACGATGGAGTCCACCTCGATGTATTCGTCCTTGGCGTGGTAGCCCCAGCCGGCTAGGCCAAAGCTTTCGATCACCGCCGCTTTGTCCGAGCGCGCGGCAAATGCCGCATCGGTGGCACCGCCAGTCATGGGCACGATGTCGAGCTGGCGGTCCAGTTCCTGGTAAATGGCTTGTGCTTTCTCGGCCAAGGCCTTGGCTTTGGCACCGCCTTGGTAGGGCGGGCGGCCGCCGATCAAGGTCACGCGGGTGTCCGTCTCGGGAATCAGCTTTTGTGTATTGACCATGTTTTGCAAAGTCGTTTGCAATTTCTCAGCCGAGCCGGGCAACGTGGTGCGCACATCGGCAGAGGCCTGCGCTTTGTCGGGGATTTGATTGCGCACGGTGCCCGCTTGCGACACCGTCCAGTTCAGCTGAACCCCGGGGATGCTTTTGTAAACGTCGCGGGTTTGCACAATTTGATGGCTCAGTTCGACCAAGGCATTGCGGCCCAAATCGGGGGCTGCACCGGCATGCGAGGCCTTGCCCGTCACATGCATGTCCATGCGCGTGGCACCGCTGGCGCCTAAAAGCACAGCCTCGTTTTTGGCCACCGATTTGGCTGCCGTGGGCTCGCAAGACAGTACTACGTCGTGCTGATCGGCCAGTTGCGAGATGAGTTCGCCGGAGCCGATGGAGCCGACTTCTTCATCGGGGTTGAACATCACGGTGATTTGCGCAAAGTCCTTCCAACCCCTGTCTTTGAGGATGGCCAAGCTGTGCAGTATCACGGCAATGCCGCCTTTGTCGTCCGCAATGCCGGGCCCATAAATGCGGTTGCCGTCGACCTTGTAGCCCTGTGTGTTGAGGATGCCCGGTTGGTACACGGTGTCCATATGGGCTTGCAGCATGAACTTTTTCTGGCCCGTGCCCTTCAGTGTGCCGACCACGATGTCGGCACCCGCCCCGGTGGTGGTCTTGTGGCGCTCTGTGGCAAAGCCCAGCGCCTTCAGGCGCGACTCGACCAGGGTGGCCATTTGGGCCAAGCCTTTCAAGTCCGCGCTGCCGGATTCGATCAATACCATTTGCCGCAGGTTTTCAATGAATTCGGTTTGCGCGTTTTCTGCGGCAGTTTTCACTGCCATGTCAGCAGCTGCATGCGCAAGCGGGGTCAACAAACAGACTGCGGTGAGCAGTGCCGATGTCGTGAATGTGCCACTTTTCATCATGGTGGGTGTCCTTGTTCCAGTGAGTTGAAAGACGATCAACGACTGACCCTACTGTAGGACTTTGGCCAAAGAATCGGGTCTTGTCTGTGACGCCTATGCGTCAAGCGCCATGCCGCTCCTTCGTCACCGCCTAGCCAGCCCATGATCTCGCCATGACTGCGCCGCAACTTCACACGGCGTGGGTTGATTCGTCACATGAAAAAGTAAAAGTAGATGATCATCTGCATGCGTCGCAACCCATCTGCACGGCCAATTTGACGGCCCGAGCCATCGTAAATTCGCTCGCCGTCAATGCGTCCCATCTGCGAGCCTGAACCGCTGTAAAGACGTTCACCGTCAATTCGCCCAATTTGGCTTCCCGAGGCGCTGTAGACACGTTCGCCATCGATGCGCCCCAGTTGACGCCCTGAGCCGTCATAAATTCTTTCCCCATCGACGCGACCCACTTGATGGCCTGAACCGTCGTAATAGCGATCGCCATCCACGCGGCCAATCTGACGGCCACTGCCGTCATACATGCGTTGCGCAAACGCCATGGGCAGGCAAAGCAGGGTAATGATGAGTGCTGAGAGGAGTTGCTTCATGATGCGTTTAGGATGGCTGTGTTTGCGCAATGAGATTGGAGACAAAAATGACGACTTTTAAAAAAATCATTCGAAACATTTTGGCATTGGTGCTGGCCTCTTTTGCTGTCATCGCCGTTGCTCAGGGCTATCCCAACAAGTCGATCAAACTGGTGGTGCCCTACCCACCAGGCGGTGCCAACGACATTGTGGCGCGCTTGTTGGCGCAAAAGCTCACCGAGCAGATGGGGCAAGCCGTCGTGGTGGAAAACAAAGCCGGCGCATCTGGCAACAACGGTGCCAATGAAGTAGCCAAAGGTGCAGCCGATGGTTACACGTTGATCTTGGTGACCACGGGGCACAGCATTGCACCGTCATTGAGCAAATTGCCTTACGACATCACAACCGATCTGGCGCCGGTCACCACGCTGATTTCTGGGCCCATGCTGGTGCTGACCAACCCAAACGGTCCGATCAAATCGATGGCTGATCTGATCGCGGCCGCAAAGGCCAAACCCGCGCAGCTCAATTTCGGCAGCGCTGGCATTGGCTCCACCACGCATTTGTCCGCAGAGCTGATTGCCAGTACGGCCAACGTCAAGATGAATCATGTGCCCTACAAAGGCAGTGCCCCTGCGATGGCCGACGTGATGGGCGGGCATGCCGACATGGTGATGGACTTGATGTTGTCCTCGTTGCCCCATGTGCAAACAGGCAAATTGCGCGCTATTGCCATCACCAGTGCAAAGCGCACGCCTGCATTGCCAGAGGTGCCAACGCTGATGGAGTCGGGTTTTCCTGGCATGGAGTTGAGTGTGTGGAATGGCTTGATGGTGCCCGCCAAAACACCCAAAGAGGTGGTGGCTAAACTCAACCAGGAAATTGTGAAAGCCATGGGCACGACTGAGATGAAGGCACGTATCAAAGAACAAGGCTTTGACGTGCTGACCGGAACGCCAGAGCAATTCACAACCCTACTCAAAACCGAAATCTCGCGCTGGGCGACGGCCGTCAAAGCTTCTGGCGCAACCGCCAACTAGCCCGCTATTTTTTGAAATAAGAAAGTTCAAACATGTCTTCATTCCATGTGCTCGTGACAGCCCAACACTTGCTGCCTGAAGCCCAACAAATGCTGCGTGATGCGGGTGGTCACATCGAATTCATGGAAGAGCCCATCAACGAAGACACTTTGATCCAGAAACTCTCCACCGAAAAAATAGACGCTGTCTTGATGCGCGGCTCCAAGCCCTTCACGGCCAAGGTGTTGGCTGCCTCCTCGCATCTAAAAATCATTGCCAAGAACGGCGCAGGGGTGGACAGCGTCGATCTGGCCAAGGCCACGCAAAGAGGCGTCACCGTGGCTGTGGCTGCGGGCGGCAATGCGCAAGCCGTGGCCGAGCATGCCGTGGCGCTCATGCTGACGCTGGTGAGAAACCTCCACACCTTGGACGCCAAAGTGAAACAAGGCGGCTGGGAAGGCACGTCTTGGTTGGGTCGTGACTTTCGTGGCTCAGTCGTGGGCATCGTTGGCTTTGGCAGCATTGGGCAGCACACGGCACGTTTGGCTCATGCACTAGGTGCTGAGGTCCTTGTGTTTTCTGCGACGCGCCAAGATGCTGGAGGGTTCAAACTCGAAAAGAATTTCGACACCTTCTTGGCCCAGCTCGACATTTTGAGTTTGCACTGCCCTTTGACGGCACAAACCAAAGGGATGATCAGCACGCGAGAACTTGGCTTGATGAAGCAAGGCGCGCTGGTGATCAACACGGCACGAGGCCTCATCATTGACGAGGCTGCGCTGATCGAGTCGCTGCAAAGCGGTCATTTGGCCGGGGCAGGCTTGGACACTTTTGAGCTTGAGCCCATTCAGGCAAATAACCCCTTGTTGTCAATGCCTCACGTCGTGTTGACCCCGCACGTGGCGGGTGTCACGCGCAATGCGGCACAACGAGTGGCTACATTGACAGCACAAAACATCATTGACACCTTGTCGCGCAAAAAATTACCTGCTGGCCATTTGGTCGCTGGGCCTTCACCTGAAACACGCGCCTGATCCAAAAAATAAGACAGAAGGAGACTCCCCATGAACAAAGCGCAACTCTCGGTCCATCCAGACGACATTAAGAGACACGTCGCCGATTTGCCGTCTTTGTGCGTGCAAGCACACGCTGCCAATTTGATGGTGCTGCACGATCAAACCTTGGCTTGCGTTTGGTTTGGTGGTTCGATGGAGGGCAAATCAGACATTTCTGTCTTCATGTCGCACTTGAATTCTGAAACACAGACATGGTCCACGCCTGTGCAGCTCTCTAACGATGCGGATCGCTCAGAGCAAAACCCCATCCTGTTTCCGGTCCCCAACGGCGAGCTTTGGTTGCTGCACACGGCGCAGCAAGCGGGCAACCAAGACACGGCCATCGTTCGTCGACGCATTTCCAAAGACAACGGCAAGACCTGGGGTCCCACGGAACAAATTGAAGGTTTGAAACCGGGCACCTTTGTGCGCCAACCCATCCATGTGCATACCGACGGTACGTGGTTGCTGCCCACCTTTGAATGCCGCATCATGCCCGGACAAAAGTGGGACGGCAGCCATGATGTGAGCGCCATTTTGCGTTCTACAGATCAGGGCAAAAGCTGGACACGTATTGAAGTGCCCAACAGCACAGGCTGTGTGCACATGAACATCGTGCCCGCTGCGAACGGCAAGCTGTTGGCTTTTTTCCGAAGCCGTTGGGCCGATTTCATCTACACCACACACAGCGTGGATGGTGGGCTCACATGGGCGCCCCCTGTTCCCACCAGCTTGCCTAACAACAACTCTTCTATTCAAGCGTTGCGACTCAAAGACGGTCGCTTGGCCATGATCTTCAACCACAGCAGCGCACTCAATGCCACCGAGCGCCGCGCCTCTTTGTACGACGAGCTGGAGGACGATGCTGCGTCGAGCGACAACACTCAATCATCCAGCACCACCCACGAACGCCGTGCATTTTGGGGCGCGCCCAGAGCGCCCATGACGCTGGCGTTGTCAGCCGATGACGGCCAAACCTGGCCCTGGATGCGAAACCTCGAAGTGGGGGATGGTTATTGCATGAGCAACGACTCGGCACGCCACATCAACCGAGAGTACTCTTACCCCTCTTTGCGTCAAACCGAAGATGGTGCGCTGCACGTGGCCTACACGGTGTATCGTCAACACATTCGTCACGCCAAAGTCATGCCTGACTGGATCGCTGCGTCAATTTAAAAATGAAGGAACTTGTGAATATGGATCGCAGATGCTTGTTGGGTGGATTGTTGAGTGTGTTGGCGGCTGGCCCACTCCCCGCTTTTTCGCAAGATGCGGCGCAAGGCAAGCCGCTCAAAATTGTCATTCCCTTTGGTCCTGGTGGCGGCTCTGACAGCGTGATGCGCGTGCTTCAGCCGCATTTGGCCGAGTACCTGAAACGGCCTGTGATTGTTGAAAACAAACCCGGCGCCGGTGGGACGATTGGCGCTGCCGCAGTTGCTAAAGCTGCGCCTGACGGCAACACCTTGCTGCTGTCGGAAATCAGTGTGGTGACCATCAGTCCCGCACTCTACGACAACCTGACCTACAAGGTGTCCGATTTGGCGCCGGTCATCAATCTGGCGCAGTACCCATTGGCGTTGGTGGCTGCACCCACATTTCCTGCCAACACCATGAGCGAGGTGCTGGCACTTGACAAGGCCGCACCTGGCAAACATTCCATGGCCTCGTCTGGCAATGGCACCTCCCCACACCTGACCATTGAGTTGTTGAATCAAAAGGCCGGGACTAAGTTTGTGCACGTGCCCTACAAAGGGTCTGGCCCGGCGATCAATGACGTGCTTGGAGGCCAGGTGGACATGGTCTTCACGGGGTACACCACAGTTGCGGGTTTGGTGCGCTCAGGCAAGTTGAAAGTTCTGTCTGTCACATCGCTCAAGAAAGCGCCCAACCTGCCGCAAGTCGCTTCGATTGCCGAGTCTGGCGTGGCAGGCTTTGAGTCTGTGTTGGTGCAGGGTGTGTTTGCACCCAAAGGCACATCGGTCGATTTGATTCGCAGCTTCAATCAGGCTTTCAACGCGGTGTTGAATAAGAACGAAGTCAAAGAGCAACTGAGCCAGCAAGGCCTGTCGCCACGTCAGAACACGCACGAAGAATTTGCAGAGTCGATCAAATCGCAAAGCATGCAATGGGAGAAAGTCATCAAACTCGGCGGCATTCATCCCGATTGATAGGATTGAATGGCTGATATTTATTTCAAAAACAAAGCATCAAGAAAAAACCAGGAGACAACGATGAAAAATTTACAAATGATCAACCGCCGCCACGTGCTGGCATCGGCCGCACTGGCCACTGTGGCAGGTAGCTTGGCGCTGCCTGCCATAGCGCAAACCCAGTTCCCCAGCAAAACCATGACCTTTGTCGTGCCCTATCCAGCCGGTGGTGCCAACGACATGTTGGGTCGTTTGATTGGTCAAAAAATGGCCGAGGCTTTGAATGCCACCTCCATGGTGGACAACAAGCCAGGTGCTGCAGCGTTGCTTGGCGCCAGTGCCGTTGCACGCGCGCCGGCTGATGGTCATACGCTGCTGATTGGTGGCCTGGCCACACACGCAGCCAGCCCGCACATGCTCAAGGCCGACTACGACCCGCTCAAAGACTTTGAGTCCATCGGCATGATTGGCAGCGCCCCCATCATTGCCATCACCTTCAACGAGTCGCCGTTTAAAACACTCAAGGACGTGGTCGATGCTGCACGCAAAGACCCCAAGGGCGTGATGTATGGCTCCTCAGGCAACGGTTCGCCTTTGCACCTGGCGGGTGAACTGTTCACCTCACAGAACAAGCTGGAGATGACGCATGTGCCGTACAAGGGCGGCAATGCACACATCTTGGATTTGATCGGAGGGCGCGTGCCCGTGATTTTTGACACCGCCACCAACTGCATGCCGCTGCTCAAATCGGGCAAGGTGCGTGCACTCGCTGTTGGTGCCACAACGCGATTGCCCGATCTGCCCAACGTGCCCACGTTTGCAGAAGCCGGCTATCCGCAGTTTGACTTCTCGGCCTGGTACGCCGTGTTTGCACCTGCTAAAACACCGAAAGACGTGGTGGCCAAATTGTCGAACGCCTTGTCGACTGCGCTCAAAAACCCAGAAGTGATCAGCAGGCTCAATGGCGTGGGTGTCACACCCGCCAGCGGCGATGCCGCCTCATTGGCAAAATTTCTTCCGGGTGAACACGAGCGCATTGGGCGGCTGATTCGCACAGCCAACATCAAACCCGATTGATCAACGAAAGAACAAACCAGAGCCTGCACGGATGGCCATGAAGGCCCCCAGTAGAAGGAGTGCGCCGAAAAAGCATTTCTTAAACGTCAGGGGTTCAATGCGGTCTCTGGTTTTTTGTCCAATCGACATGCCCACCATGGCCGGTACGACGGCCAGCAATGAAATCGTCAGATCAGACGTCGACAAGCTTTCGTTCATGCCGAGTCCAACAGCCAGAGCGATGGTTGAGACGGTGAACGACAAGCCCAGCGCCTGAATCAACGCATCTTTAGACAAATTCATGGCGCTGATGAAGGGGACGGCTGGAATCACAAACACCCCCGTGGCGCCCGTCAAAATGCCCGTCGAGATGCCAATCAGCGGTGATAAGCGTCCTTCATATGCGGGTGGCATAGAAAACTGAGGGTGAAACAAAGCGACCAAGGCATAGAGCGCCAGCACACTGCCTAGCCAGATGTTGGGCCAAGCGCTGTTCGAGGATGTCAAAAATCCAATCCCCAACCAGGTGCCGATGCACACAAAAACCAGCATCACCCACAGTCGCTTGATCGTGGCCATTTTTGAACCACCTGCCAAAAATTGCCAAACATTGGTGACCAACGATGGGATGACCAGCAGAGCCGCCGCTTGCGCAGGCTCCAGCAGCAAACCCAAGGTGGCCATGGCAATGGTTGGCAAGCCCATGCCAATGACGCCCTTGACATAGCCGGCCAGCAAAAAAACCAAGGTGATGCACAGCAGTTCAAACATGCTTTGCCCCAGTCGCAAGCTTTAACAGCTCTTCGATGGGTTGAAGTTGACGCTGTAGCGCGATGAAATCTTCTTCTCGCTTGGCGTCCAATTTCTGAGCCTCTGCGATATCAATCAGCGAGAACGTGAATGTGTCGCCCGGAGACAGTTGGGCCAGCAGGGGCTGATCAACACTGGCCACGTAAGCAATTTTCGGATAACCCCCGGTGGGCTGCCGATCGGCCATCAAGATGATGGCCTGCCCACCAACGGGCACTTGGATGGTTCCAAACACCACCGACTCTGAAATCATTTGGCGCGGCTGACTCAGTTTCAGCGTCGGTCCTTCCAGGCGAAAACCCATGCGGTCGGAGACGGGCGTGACCTTGAACGGTTGGGTGATCAAATCTGCCCGGCTCTCAGGCGTGAACTCATCCCATTGCGCGCTTTTGATGATGCGCAGCTTCGGCGTCTTTTTCTTCACCAAGGAGGACTTCAGATAAATTTTGACGTCCCAAAGCTCTTGGGCCAAGACACTCAAATCAATGTCGGATAAGGGCTCATGGATGTCAACCACATCGCCTCGTTTCAGCGCCCGTCCCTGAAAACCACCAATGGCGCTCCTCAAGTAGGTGCTTGCACTGTCGAACACAGAATTCAATTGAAACCCACCGTGCACGGCCATGTAAATTCTGGCGCCGTCGGTGCGTGTTCCAAATGAAATTTCATCCCCCGCACGCAAGACAACCGGCCGATTCATGGGCACTTTGCCGTCATTGATCCTAGGCCCCATATCGGCGCCTGAGAAAGCCACACAACAAGAGGCATGGGCTTTCAATGTGGGAGGAAACAAATTCATTTCCAAGGTGGCCAATTCAGCCCCATTGCCCACTAACAAATTGGCCAGCCTGTGCGCATTGACATCGAGTGCGCCCGCCACGGGAATGCCCAAGCGTTGGTGTTGCAAGCGTCCCAAATCTTGGAAAGTAGACAGCAACCCTGGCTTGAGCACTTCAAAGCTCATGCAGACACCTCAAGGCTTTGCATGTGTTTGAGGTGGTCGTATTCTTCCGAACTGATCGGCCGATAGGCCACATGGTCACCGGGTGACAACAAGACGGGTGGATTGCGCTCAAGGTCAAACATCTTCAACGGGGTGGAGCCCAAAATATGCCAACCACAGGGCAGCGTGCTTGGGTAAATCATGTTTTGTCGGTTGGCCACAACCACAGCCCCTGCGGGCACGGCGGTCACAGGTGTGTCGCGCCTGGGGATGGCAAACACCGGATCGAGCAACGCAATGTAAGGACAACCCGGTGCAAAACCCAACATATAAACCATGGCCGGTGACTGGCTGTGGCGCGCGATCACCTCTTCGGGTGACAAGTTGATTCTCTTGGCAATGTCCAGCAAATCGGGGCCATGCACTCCGCCGTAACAAATCGGAATCTCAACGGTCTTCGATGCTTGCTCAAAGTCAGGAATTCCGTCCTTGAGCAATTCATGGATGCGCTCAGACAAGGTGTCGTAGGCGCAGCCGTTGGCCATGTTTTCAGCGGTCGGCACATAGTGCAAGGCAACAGAAATATAGGTGGGGACAATTTCAAACACGCCAGGCAAATGAGCGGCTCTGAAAATCGCCGAAGCACTCAAACACAGACGTCCTGTGTCAGGATGAATGGCGTCACCAAAATCAACATTGATGCACCGATCACCTTGTGAACGGATGGCATAGGTCGGCTTGAAGCCTTTGGCAGGGTTGGGCATGGCAGTCTGTCTTGTGAAGAACTGCAGCAAGGTGCAGTTCAAACAGATGCTAGTGATTGGCCATAAGCGTCACCATAGGAAAATGGTTCTAGAGCCACTAGCCTCGTCAGTTGCCTGTTTACTTGGCTTTGCGGGCCTTATCCACAGCCGCGTACATCTCACCCACGATGGGGCCCAGCTCGGCGGTGTATTTGTCCACCACGGGCTTTGAACGCTCGCGCAGTTTGGCAATTTCTTCGGGTGGCAACTCAAACACCGTCATGCCTTTGCGTTTGATTTCGGCCAGTACTTTGGCGGCTTCGTCGCGTGCAATTTTGCGTTGGTACACGGCTGTTTCTTGAGCCGCTTCGCGCATCAGCTTTTGCTCAGCGGGTGTCAGTTTGTCCCAAAATTTCTTGCTCACCACCACCGCTTGTGGGGTGTACATGTGGTTGGTGATGGTCAGGTACTTGGACACTTCGTCAAACTTGCTGTCCAAGATGTTCAACAAGGGGTTGGTCATGCCGTCAATCGCGCCTTGCTCCAAGGCGGTGTAGGTTTCGGTGAAAGCCATGGGCACGGGTGATGCACCTAGGGACTTCATGAACTCCACATAGATGGGCGTAGGAATCACGCGCATCTTCATGCCTTTGAAATCATCGGCTTTGGCGATGGGTTTTTTGCCTGTGTGCACTTGGCGAAAGCCCAGGTCCCAATAAGCCAAACCCACCAAGCCTTTTTCTTGCAGCTTGTCCAACAGCTTTTGACCCACAGGGCCGTCAGACACGGCATCGGCTTCTTTGGTGTTGTTGAACAGGAAGGGGAAATCAAAGATGGCCATTTCTTTGGCCACGCCAGCCAACAAGCTGGCATTCATCACGGTCATCTCAACGGTACCACCCTGCATGGCAGACACAGTTTGCAAATCTGGGCCCAAGGCGCCGCCAGGGAAAGCTTGCACTTTGAACTTGCCGTTGGTTTTCTTGGCCATCAGCTCGGCAAACTTTTCCACGCCCAGCACTTGGGGGTGGCCTTTGTTGCTGGCAGACGGGAACTTGACGTTGCGTGCTTCAAAGTCAGCAGCGTGGGTCAAGCCGGTTGATGCGAGAGCCGCGGTCAAGAGTGACAGCGAAAGGACGCGACGTAAGGGGTTCATGGAATGTCTCCTGGGGTGATGAAAAAATTCAAACAGCAAGACGATGCCGCTTGACCATGGAGTGGGACTGTAGGGGGCCATGCCTCATCTGCCAATATCGGGTTGACGGTGTTTGACCGAATAGCGGACAATCTTGTCCGAAAGGCGGTTAAAACTATGGTTACTCCTAATGCGTCAGCGCTGGTCTCTAAAACCAGCAACAAAGCCTTTCCTATTGATCCCAGCGATTTGATTGCAGGCGTGGGCCGCGTGCTGGCGGTGGTCGAGGCCTTCAACGATGAATACGGTCGCATGACAGTCACCCAAGTGGCACAACGCACAGGTATTCCACGCACGGCGGCGCGGCGCTATTTGCTCAACCTGTGCCACTTTGGTTATGGCGACACGGATGGGAAGTTCTATTGGCTCACGCCACGTGTGTTGAGGCTGGGGCAAAGTTATTTGGACGGGGCGCGTTTGCCACGGTTAGTGCAACCGTTCATTCAACGCTTGGCCATATCCTCGGGCGAGACAGTGAATGTGTCGGTGCTGGACGGTCACGAGTTGGTCTATGTGGCCCGCAGCAACAGCCCGCGTGTGGTGTCGATTGGGTTTTACGCAGGCGCGCGCGTGCCTGCCCATGTGGTGGGCCCGGGACCTGCAATTTTGTCGACGCTGAGTGATGCGCAGCTGAAAAAATGGATCGCGGCGCACGAGTTCGCCACCTTCAACAGCAATGCCGCGCTGACGGCTAAAAAATTTGAAAAGCTGGTGCTCAGCACACGCAAAAACAATTTTTGTATTTCAGTCGGCCATCTAGACCAAGGTCTTTCGGGCGTGGCCGTGCCGCTGCGCGATCGGCATGGTGAATGCAAAGCAGCATTGAGCATGACCTTGCAGTCATCGATTTGGAGCGAAGCACAGATTGTTGAAAAGCTCTTGCCCTTGATCATTGAAACCGCACAGGTTCTGCGACCGGTGATTTGAGCGCGAGAAGCTACTTCAATATCAATACAAGGTACGCCCAAAAGCCCACACAACAGCTTACAGAGCAGCTTACAGAGCAGCTTCGGTGCTACCCGCTTCGGCCATCGCGTTGAGTTCTTTCAACCGCGACACCATGAAACCCGACGCTTGCATCAGGTGCTCGCGTGCCAGTTTTTCAGCCGCATCGGCGTCGCCACTGGCGATGGCTTCCAGAATGGCGGCGTGTTGATCCCAGATGTCGCGTGGGTTTTGGTCTTGCACCAGCACCTCGCCCATGGCGCGTTGGGTGTAGGTGAGGTGCGTGTCCAAGGTGGGCGCGACCAGCGGGTTGTCGGCCAGCTCATACAGAAATTCATGAAAGCGGATGTCGGCCGCAATCATCTTGGGCACCGAGCCGCTGGCCACCGCCTTGCGGCCCGCATCGATCAGGGCTGAGCCCTGTTTGCTTGCCAGTTCGGCGTGGTTCTCGGCCGCTAAGCGACAGACCAGACCTTCGATGGCGGCACGAATTTGATACACGTGTTGCACCCGATCGGGGTCCAGCGGCGTGACGATCAGCCCTCTGCCGCCCGCGTCACGCAACACCCCCTGATTGCGCAGCAGCATCAAGGCCTGTTGCACAGGCTGGCGCGACACACCCAAGGCTTGGGCGATCTGTTCCTGGATGATGCGCTCACCCGGTTTGAGTTTGCCCGAGGCAATTTCTGTCAGCAGGGCATCGCGCACCTGCTCGACGAGATTGGGGGTTGGCGATAAAGCTTTCATAAGGCAAATAGTCTAGCGTGTGCCAGCACAAGCGCGCCTTATGCGGCCGCAGGCGCCATTTGGTCACGCAGAATGCGGTGCAAGATCTTGCCCGTGGCGGTGCGTGGCATGTCGGCATCGCTGACAAAGCGGATCGACTGCGGACGCTTGTAGCCCGCCATGCGATCGCGGCACCAATCGATCAACGCGTCCTGCGTCAGCGACTGGCCGTGGTGCAACACCACCACCGCATGCACGGCCTCGCCCCATTTGTCGTGCGGCAGTCCGATCACGGCCACGTCTTTGATTTTTTCGTGCTGACCCAAAATCGCCTCGACCTCCGAGTGGTAAATGTTCTCGCCGCCGCTGATGATCATGTTGCTCTTGCGGTCCACCAAGTGGATGAAACCGTCCGCATCGCGTCGTGCCATGTCCCCCACCGAGCACCAATCGCCGTGGAAGGCCTCGGCCGTTTTCTCGGGGTTCTTCCAATACCCGTCAAACACATAGGGTGTGCGCGAATACAACTCGCCCACGTCGCCATCGGGCACTTCATTGCCCTTGGCATCCAGCAAGCGGATCGGGCCGGATCCCGCCCATTCACGCCCGACGGTGCCCAAGCGATCAATCTGCTCGTGCGGGCGCAACAGCGTGACCCAGCCGGCCTCGGTGGAGCCATACAACTCATACAGCTTGCCGTTGCGGAAAAAGTCCATGATGGCCAGCTTGGTTTCCTTGCGGGCCGGGGCCGAGGAGATCATGAGTTTTTCCACCGCACGCACGTCGTAGCGCGCCTTCACGGCGTCGGGCAAGCCCAACATCATGATGTAGTGGGTTGGCACCAGCGAGGTGAAGGTCACGTGCTCGGCCGCCAGCGTGGCCAGCAAGGCTTCGGCGTCGAAGCTGCGTCGGTCATCGATCACGCAGGTGGCGCCTAGGTGCACAAAGGTGTGGCTGAAGTACAGCGAATTGGCGTGACACATCGGCATGACCAACAAGGCCGTGTCGTTGGGTGTGAAGCCCATGTCCAGCGCAGTGGCCAGCGCAATCAGGGTGCTGCCTTCGTGGCTGCGAATCGCACCCTTGGGGCGCCCCGTAGTGCCTGAGGTGTACATCAGCGCGCTCATGTCGCCTGGCAAAACCTGCAGGGGTGGCAGGTCGGTCGGGGCGCTTTCGATCAGCTGCTCATAACGCGTCCAGCCCGCAGGCACCTCGCTGCCAAAGCCCACCCAGGCGCCGGGCTCTAACCCTAGGCTCTGGCGCAGTGGTTCCACCACCGAGGCCAGTACGTCCTGCACGATGAAGGCGCGCGTTTCGCTGTGCTCGGCGATGTAGGCAATTTCGGGTGCGGTGAGCCGAAAGTTCAGCGGCACCGCCACCAATCCTGCGCGTGCCAGAGCGGCATACATCTCCATCCATTCCAAACAGTTGTAGGCCAGCAGGGCCACGCGGTCGCCTTTTTCAAGACCCAGCGCGCGCAGACCGGCGGCCAGCCGCTCGGTGCGGTCGTGCCATTGGGCAAAGCTCAGACTGCGGCGCGAATCGCGCACGGCCAGTTTGTTGGGGCTCAAGCGGGCATGCGTGGCGACGACGTCGCTCAAGGTGTTCAGGCGGTTCATGTCGGGTCTCCAGATGCGGCGCAAGGGCCGATTGGTTTCAAATCATAGTATTCTGAATTCAGAATGCACTAGGGAAATTACCGATGAAATAGAACTCTGAATTCAGAATACTTGACTACATCTGCAAACGACAAAGACCCGAGAGGCCCCGATTTATGAGTTCATCTGAAGTCACCCCACGTAGCACGGCTGCCTGGATTGCGCGCTGCTTGAAGGCACGCGGCATTGACCGCGTCTTTGCGCTGTGCGGCGGGCACATCATGCCGCTGTGGATGCGGCTGGACGCCGAAGGCATCCGCATCATCGACGTGCGTGACGAACGCGCGGCCGTCTACATGGCCCATGCACATGCCGAGTTGACCGGGCAAATTGGCGTGGCCTTGGTCACGGCCGGTCCGGGTGTGACCAATGCCATGACAGGCATTGCCAATGCCCATGTGGCACGCGCCTCGGTACTGGTGCTCTCGGGCACACCACCGCGCGCGCAAGAAAACCGTGGTGCCCTGCAAGACATGGTGCACACAGAATTCGTGCGTCCCCTCACACGCTATGCCCGCACCGTACGCGAGCCCGACCTTGTGATGCAAGAGCTGGACGAAGCCATGGCCCGCGCACAAGGCATTGGTGGCGAGCCAGGCCCGGTGTATCTGGACTTTCCGGTCGACACCTTGCGCGCCGAACCCAGCCCCGCCATGCAATTGCCCGAATGGCTGGCGCCGCGTCGCAAGCCACGCCTGCAACCAGACCCAGCCGCTGTGGCTGAAGCGGTTGAGGTGATGTGGTCGGCACGCCGCCCATTGGTGATCAGTGGTCGTGGCGCACGGGGCGCCAGTGCCTCGCTGATTCGCTTGCTCGACACCTTGGGCGCGGTGTACCTCGACACCGGCGAAAGCCGTGGCCTCGTGCCCGAGTCACATCCTGCGGTGGTGGCTGCCATGCGCGGCACAGTGATGACCGAGGCCGACGTGGTTATCACCCTGGGCCGCAAACTCGACTTTCAGCTGGCTTATGGTTCGCCTGCCATCTTTGGTGACGCACGCTTTGTGCGCATTGCCGACACGCCTACCGAAATGCGCGACAACCGCCGTGGTGCCGCTGAAGTACTGGGCTCAGTCGATGCCGCGCTCGATGCCATTCTGGCCGCAGCAGGCAACCGACCACCCGCGAGCGACCATCAATGGGCGCAGCAAGCGCGTGCCCAGCACGAAGCCCGTTCACAAAAACTCTTTGCTTCGATGGAGCAAGCCCCTGCGGGCAGCGACGGTCGCATGCACCCCAACCGTGTACTGGCGGCCTTGCGCAAAGCTCTGCCCGCCGACAGCGTGGTGGTGGCCGACGGCGGCGACTTTTTGAGCTTTGCGCGCGTGGGCTTGCCCGCATCCACCTACCTCGACCCTGGCTCACTCGGTTGCATCGGCGTGGGCACCCCGTTTGGCGTGGCCGCCAGTCTGGCCTTGCCGGGCCGCACCGTGGTGGTGGCTACGGGCGATGGCGCGTTTGGTTTCAACGCCATGGAAATTGACACGGCTGCGCGTCACAAAGCCCCCGTGCTGATCGTGGTGGCCAACAACGGTTCCTGGGCCATTGAGGTGCGTGACCAGCAAGAGACCCACGGCAAGGTGGTGGGCACCCATCTGCAATACGCCGATCACGCCGCCATGGCGCGCGGCTTTGGCTTGCATGCCGAGCGTGTGGAACGTGTGGAAGATCTACCGGGTGCCATTGCCCGCGCCTTGCAAAACCTGCCTGCCTTGCTGGACGTGGTGGTCACGCCTGAAGCCGCATCGTCCGATGCCAAGTCTGGCTTGGCTTGGGTGCCTGATCTGCAGGCCTTGGGAGCTTGGGACGAGGCAGAAGAACGTTGGCGGCAGGCATCTGCAGAAGGCGCTAACCCAACGTCATGAGCATTGATAGACGCGGTGGGACCAGTCTATGACTGGCTGCCATCACTTTGATCAAGCCATTGCCAAAGGTGAAATTTCTTTCAAAATCAGCTTTGCGCTTCGTTTCTCAGCGATGCGCAAGTCATAGGCCGCTTGAAGGTTAAGCCAGCCTTGTGCCTCGCTACCAAAATACCGCTCAAGCCGCAATGCTGTGTCTGCTGAAATGCCACGATTTCCATCCACTATTTCACGCAGGCGTGAATAGGGAACGTGCAAGGCTAATGAAAGCGCACGTACGCTCATACCCGTGGGCTTGATGTAGTCCTCGAGCAAAATTTCGCCGGGATGAATGGGGCGCATGCCGTTTTTGAACATGGTGTACTCCAGTACGCTTGTCAGTGTGGGTCTTCAATCAAAACATCAAATGGACCGTTGGGACCCCATTTGAAGGTGAGGCGCCATTGGTCATTGATGCGTACATGCCATGCGCCGTCGTACTCTTTCAAATCATTACCAGGCGGAGCCTTCATGAATGCCAGCGAAGGCGCAGCATCAAGCTGAGCCAATTTTCGTTCGGCTACCTTTTTGATGTTGGCAAATCTTGCACTTTTGCCCGTTGTAAAAAGAGCCTGGGTGTCTGTGCAAGAGAAAGACTGAATGGCCATGAAAAATTCTAACCATTATCCGTTTGGCAGTCAATTTTCTATTTTGAATCGCCCTCTGGATTGCAGCCAACGAAACAACGGTTCAGCGACAAGCAACACGGCAATCAAGCGGCACACCTGCAACGCGGTCACCACCGCTACGCCGAGTTGCAGCACTTTGGCGGTGATGGCCATTTCGGCGATGCCTCCGGGCGCGGTGGACAACACCATCGTGGCCAGTGGCAGCTGCGTGAGTTCGCACAACACAAAGCTAAAGCCAACACACAGCAACATCATGGCAAACGTGCCAATCGCCACGCTGGCCAGCCAGCGCGGTGCTGTGCGCAAAAATTCAGATGTAAAGCGCACGCCCAAACTCACCCCAATCACCAATTGCGCCGCGTTGGTCATGGCAGCAGGAATGCTAGAAAGCTCGACCTCGGTGGCAGTCAATGCAATCGACGCCAAGAGTGGTCCGATGAACCACGGGTTGGCTCGACCCAACAGCTTCACGCCTACCGCACCCAAACCTGTCAGCACCGCAAGCAACAACAACCCTGTGGTGTTGAATGCCTGCGCGTTGGGTGGTGCAACATCGACGCCATGCCAACCCAACCATTGAATGGCAGACGGCACAGTGACAGTGACGATCAACACACGCAAGCTGTGTGCTGCGGCCACCAAGTCGGTGCGTGCGTTCTTGCGTTCTGCAAGCAAGGTAATTTCGGATGCTCCGCCAATCAAGCTCGCGAAGTACGTGGTGGCTTTATCGAGCCCCGAAAAGCGCGGCGCATTGAAGCCATATAGCCATAAGCCAAAGCCATAACCCAGCACCAACGACCACACAATGCACACCACGATCAGCCCCCAAAAACTCACGACCATCGCATTGACGTGTGGCGTGAAATAAAGCCCCAAGGCGGCGCCAATCGCCCATTGACCGGTGTTGCGAAAAGGGTTCCAGCTCAGAGTCTTGACCCCAGAGATGGACAGCACTGCGGTGGTGAGCAAGGGTCCAATCATCCAGGGCAGAGGTGTGTGCAATGCCACACACGCTTGTGCCGCCATCCATGCCGCCAACAAGGTCAGAACAACGCGTCCAATTTGACGAAAATTAAATTCAAAATGGCGTGCAGTTTTCATGCCTCGATTGTTGTTAAAAAACAGGGAATATTTTCCATAGTTCTATTTTTTTTACTGTTTGTGATCGAAAATAAAAACCTCACTTAAGCAGCGCAAAAAGATGGCATTTTCATTGGAAAAATTTGAGGCTCTGGCCTATAGCCGTGACCGTGAATTTGGCATGCGTGAATTGCTGGCCTTGTTACAAGACCTCGATGCCAACTACGGCAATGTCAGCGACCAGTTCAAGGCCCAGCCCTTGCAGTCTGTGTCGGAGCAAGATCGCAACATCCACCTCTGGACCCGCGCAGCGGCAGCCGCTTCGTCGTTGCTGGCTGACAAAGAATTGTTTTTCGCTCCCGAGTGGCGACAAAACATCATGGCCCATCACCGCTGGTTATCCGCGCTGTTTGCCGCCACACCGTTTCGCAATGCCGACCATGTCATGCGTGCGCTCAACGCCAGACAGGGTGACGACAAATCTGACCTCACCCAACTTCAAATTGGCGAAGCTGATTTGTTGAAATTCTGCTTGCTCTATTCCCCCGAATCCGAAGTCCCGCTCGATTTGGATGCCTTGTGGGAGGCCGACCATGTCATGGCCGCAGGCCTGTGCCTGGCCTTGCTCTCTCCGCGCTTCTTGGGCTCGCCCGCGGCCCACAGCAAACGCGAACAAATCTTGCCCTGGCTCACCACGCGCTTGGACCATGTCGAAGACATCGAGCAACTGCCCATGGGCGTGCTGCATGACCTCTATATGCACTGCAGTTATGCCGACCGTGCTGACAAACACGACATTAAAAAATCCATCAACAGCCTCATCAAACGCAAACTCATCCTGAACAGTTTTCATGATTGGGATGCACAAACCTACAAACCCAAAAAATCAGGCAAACCTGTTTTGTTGGTGGTGTTGGAGTGGTTCACCAGCGGGCACTCGATTTATCGCACTCACTCGCTCACCATGGAGGCCGCACGCGAGCACTTCCATGTCGTGGCCATGGCCTACGAAAACTGCACCGACGAAACCACCCGCAAAGTGTTTGACGAAGTGGTGGTCATCCCGCGTAACCACAGCTTGCTCGATCAAATGCGTCAAATTCAGCAAGAGGCCAAAAAGCGCAAAGCCAATGTGTGCTACATGCCCAGTGTGGGCATGTTTCCACTCACCATGTGGCTTACCAATTTGCGCATCGCCCCCTTGCAACTCATGGCCTTGGGACACCCCGCTACCACCCACTCGCACGCCATCGACTATGTGGTGGTTGAAGAAGACTATGTCGGCAGCGACGACTGCTTCAGCGAAAAACTGCTCAAGCTCCCCAGCGACGGCATGCCGTACCGTCCCTCGGCAGCGGCTGAGGGCATCAAGGTGATTGTCAAACCGCGCTTGAACCCCGATGTGGTGCAAATTGCCATGTGCGCCACCACCATGAAACTCAACCCCAGGTTCTTGCACACGTGCGCACGCATCGTGCAGGAATGTCCGGTGCCGGTTCATTTCCGTTTCTTGATTGGCCAAGCCCAAGGCTTGACCTACCCCAATGTGCAACGCGTGGTGGCGCAGTATTTGGGCGACCATGTCACTGTCTATCCGCACCAAAACTATGTGGCCTACATGGACATCATTGCGGGCTGCGACATGTTCATCAACCCCTTTCCCTTTGGCAACACCAACGGCGTCATCGACACCGTCAGCGCGGGCTTGGTCGGTATTTGCAAAACAGGGCCTGAAGTGCATGAACACATCGACGAAGGTTTGTTCCGTCGCCTGGGTCTACCTGATTGGATGATTGCCCACACCGAAGACGACTATGTGCGTGCTGCTGTTCGACTTGCCTCGAACCACCAAGAGCGCGTGGCCTTGCGCGAGCAACACGCGGGTGAAGGCAAAGTCGATGTGCTGTTCCAAGGACGGGCACACATCATGGGTGAAAAGATTCTGCAATGTCTGACTTCCTTGTAACCCTTCTTGCCCCGCAACGTACCACGCATGTGGTCGACGTTGGCGCCAATCCGATTGATGGTGACTCGCCCTACAAACACATGTTGTCGAAAGGCTTGTGCAGCGTCACCGGGTTTGAACCGCAAGCCGATGCCTTGGCCAAACTCAACCGCAACAAAGGCAGTTTGGAAACTTATTTGCCCTATGTCATCGGACGCGGAGGTACTGCTGAACTCAAGGTATGTCGCTACCCTGGATGGACCAGCTTGCTTCAACCCCGGCAAGCTGCCTTGCACGTGTTTCCACAGTTTCAAAGCAATGCCAGCGTCACCTCGTATGTACCTGTGCAAACCCATCGCCTGGACGATGTATCTGAAGTTCAGCCTTTTGACTTTTTAAAAATCGATGTGCAAGGCGCCGAACTCGATGTGTTTGAAGGTGCGCGTCAACACCTGCAACACGCAGTGGCCATTCAAACCGAAGTCTCGTTCATTGCGCTGTACGAAGGTCAACCTACTTTTGGGGTCATTGACCAAATCTTGCGTGGCATGGGCTTTGTGCCCCATTGTTTTGCAAGCGTCAAAAACTGGCCGATAGCGCCTTTGAACCTGCCGCAAGGGGAGGGGGCTGCGCCGCCGCACCAGTTGCTCGAAGCTGATGTGGTCTACGTCAAAGACTTCATCGACCCCGTCCATATGAACAGCGAACAGCTCAAGCACCTGGCCTTGCTTATGCACCATTGCTATGCCAGTGTGGATTTGGTGGGGCGCTGCATCGATTTGTTGCAACGTCAATACGCAGTGCCTGCTGATACCTTGCAGCGCTATGTCGACCACCTCAATCAAGGCAACCAGCTCAGCGCAAATCCAGCACCACACCTTCCATCTGAGTCAGAGAAATTGCACCAGTTGAACCTAGCGTTGTAATCGCAGCGGCCAACACTGTTTGCATGTCTTGGCGTGCCAAATTCTTGGACGCTTCTGTTTCAGCCACAACCACCATCCGCTTGCCGATCATCGCGCCTTGGTAAGTCACCATCTCGCCGCGATCATTGCCCACCATAAAGGTTTTGAAGTTGCCTGTGAATCGAATCCCTGTCGCAGCCAGCTTGGGCACATCGGGTGACGCCGTCATTTGAATGCGAATATCGTTCGGCTGCTCTTCAAACGCCAATCCCACATTCGCCATTCTGCTGTCGCCCAATACCGACACGGGCAACACACCCGATGCGTGGGTGGTTGAAATCACCTGATTGGCAGATGGCGCGGCTCCTCCGGGCGTCACTCGCACCTCGCTCGTGGGTGCTGCCACCGAAGCAACCGCAGTGGGTGGCGTGGTGATGGAAGGTGCAGCCGTGACCGAAGGTGATACCGATGTGCTTGGTGCGGCCGATGCTGTCGCTGTTGGCGTTGCGGGTAACGCCAAAGTCGTTGTTGGCGTATTGGTTGTTTCTATGACAGGCATTCTGGTCTGCGTGACCAAGGCCAGTGCTTTTTGACTGCTCATCGAATCATCTGTCGCGTCGGCCTTGGTTTCTTTGGCTTTCACATTCTCTGTCGCTACTGCAGTTGTGGCTTCAGGCGGGTTGAACGATGGCACTGCGATCGGTGTAGGCGGCGTCACGGGCGCAGGTTGCACCGTGATGATGGGTGGAACGATCGATTTGATCAATGCCGCACTGTCAACAGTAGTTGGTTGACTTTGGCTTGCGCCAGAGCTTGTGCTTGTACCAGTGTTTGTGTTCTGGCTTGAAGTTGAGGCAGTAATGTCTGCCCAAGCGCTGGCTTGCGAAGTGATGTTGTAGTTACCCACATCCGTGCCGCTGTAGGTGCTGTTCAAGGTCACGGTCTTGTTGGCGCCCACGTTCTTGTCGGCAAATGCCCCTGTCGCCGTCACGCTCAAGCTGTCACCCGCCACCAAACCCATGCCCACGAGCGAGGTGTTGTTCACGGCACTCACGTTCACCACAGCCGTGGTATCGCCGTCGTACACCTTGTTGGCAGCGGTAATGCCTGTGATCGTTAATGCCTTGGGTCTGATGTTTGCGCGGGTGTTGGCTTGCGAGGTGATGTTGTAGTTACCCACATCCGCACCGCTGTAAGTGCTGTTCAAGGCCACTGTCTTGTTTGTACCCACGTTCTTGTCAGCAAACACGCCGGTGGCTGCCACTGTCAAGTTGTCGCCTGTCACCAGGCCCATGCCGACCAAAGAGGTGCTGTTCACCGCTGACACGTTCACAACAGACACGTTGCTGCCGTCGTACACCTTGTCAGCAGCGGTGATGCCGGTGATGGTCAGCGTACGTTGCGTGATGTTGGCCGTGGTGTTGACCTGCGAGGTGATGTTGTAGTTGCCCACATCCCCACCGCTGTAGGCGCTGGTGAGGTTGACGGTCTTGTTGGTGCCCACGTTCTTGTCTGCATACAAACCCGTGGCCGTGACCGACAGACTATCGTTCAACACCATGCCCATGCTCACCAGCGAAGTGCTGTTCACCGCACTTACATTCACCACCACCGTGGTGTTGCCGTCGTACACCTTGTTGGCAGCAGTGATGCCTGAGATGGTGATGTCTTTCGGTGTGATCACCGAGGTAGTGTTGGTGGTGTAACTGACGTTGTAGTTGTTGCCGCTGTTGCCGTCGCTGATCGTTGCACCGCTGGCAGTGAGTGTTTTGCCTGTTGCTGCATTCTTGTCGTTGTAGGCGAGGCTGATGTTGGATACAGAATCACCCGCTACACCCAGCGCAGCAGTTAACGCTGCCAATTGCGTTGCATTGGCGGTGTAATTCACCGTACCGTCATAGGCACGGGTAGCTTGTGGTGCGGCCAACGTCACATCCTTAGCCGTGATGACCGATGTGGTGTTGCTGGTGTAGCTGACGTTGTAGTTGTGACCACCGTTGCCATCGCTGATCACCGCGCTGCTGGCCGTGAGGGTCTTGCCCGTGGTTGCATTTGGATTGTTGTAGGCGAGGGTGATGTTGGACACAGAGTCACCCGCTACACCCAGCGCAGCACTCAGCGCTGCCAGTTGCGTGGCATTGGCGGTGTAGTTCATCGTGCCGTCGTAGGTGCGGGTGGCTTGCGGTGCGGCCAGCGTGACGTCCTTGGCCGTGATGACCGATGTGGTGTTGCTGGCATAGCTGACGTTGTAGTTATGGCCGCCGTTGCCATCGCTGATCACCGCGCTGCTGGCCGTCAGTGTCTTGCCTGTGGCTGCGTTTGCGTTGTTGTAGGTCAAGGTCACCCCGGTCACGCTGTCACCAACCACGCCGAGTTCTGTACTCAGCGCAGCAAGCTGCGTGGCATTGACCGTATAGATTGCCGAGCCGTTGTAAACCTGCGTGGCTTGTGGCGCAGATAGGGTGACGTCCTTGGTTGTGATGACCGATGTGGTGTTGCTGGCATAGCTGACGTTGTAGTTGTGGCCGCCGTTGCCGTCGTTGATCACCGCGCTGCTGGCCGTGAGGGTCTTGCCCGTGGCTGCGTTGGCGTTGTTGTAGATCAAGGTCACACCGGTCACGCTGTCGCCTACCACGCCAAGTTCTGTGCTCAGTGCTGCCAGCTGTGTGGCATTGGCGGTATAGATTGCCGAGCCGTTGTAAACCTGTGTCGCTTGAGGCGCTGACAAGGTCACGTCTTTGGCCGTGATATTCGCCGTCGTATTCACTTGCGACACGATGTTGTAGTTGCCAGCATCTGAGCCGCTATAAGAACTGGTCAGATTGACGGTCTTGTTGGTGCCGACGTTCTTGTCTGCAAACACACCCGTGGCCGCCACCGTCAGGTTGTCGCCTGCCACCATGCCCATGCCCACCAGCGAGGTGCTGTTCAAGGCCGACACGTTTACTGCTGCCACATTGCTGCCGTTGTAAACCTTGTTGTCAGCCGTGATGCCGGTGATGGTCAAAGTTTTTTGCGTGATGTTGGCCGTTGTGCTGGTTTGCGAGGTAATCAGGTAGTTGCCCGCATCCGCGCCACCGTAGGTGCTGGTCAGCGTCACGGTTTTGCCGTCACCCACGTTCTTGTTACCAAACGCGCCAGTGGCCGCCACCGTCAAGTTGTCGCCCGACACCATGCCCATGGTGACCAACGATGTGCTGTTCACCGCAGACACATTCACCACCGCTGACGTGTTGCCGTTGTACACCTTGTTGTCAGCCGTGATACCCGTGACGGTCAACGCCTTTTGCGAGATGTTGGCTGTCGTGCTGGCCACCAGGTTTTGAATGACGTAGTTGCCCGCATCTGTGCCGTTGAGGCTGATGTTGGCCACCGTCACTGCTTTGTTGGTGCCAGCGTTCTTGTTTAAAAACTCTGCGCTGGTGTAGGCGTAAGTCACGTTATCGCCCGTGATCACATCGGTGGAATTCACCGTCACGCTGGCACTGGCATTGCTGTTGTACGTTTTGTCGGTTGCGGTGGCAGTGGCCGTCAAGGCTTTGGCCGTCACGGTTTGCTGGCCTACTACTACCACCGTGTTGTTGAAATTCACCCCGCTGGTTATGCACGTTACCGTGCCACCAATGTTGTAAATACCCACCTTGGCATTGCTAGACCCAGACAGTTGCGCAGCCAGCACCGTGGGCGCCAACGTCATCACCGCGCCACCACCGCTGCCCAAGCCGTCGTCCACCGTCACCTGGTTGCCTGCCGTGTTCACGTTCAAGTTCAGCAACACATTGCTCGTGCCATTGACATTGCTATTCACATACTGCGCACTACCCACCACCAAATTGGCGGTGCTGCCATACGTGGTGTTCACGTTGTTCACCCGCACCAACAACTGGTCGGCACCCACCACCGTGAAGTTGCCTGTTTGCACCGTGATGTTGTAGTTGCCGTTGGTCACAGTGCCGTCCAAGGTCAGCGCACCTGTGTACACACCTGCCGTGCTCTTTTGGGTTGCGTTCAAGCTGGTGGAGATGTTGGGCACCCCTGGTGCGCTGGTGTTTGAGAAAGTCAAATTCGCGCTCGTCTCACCTGTCACCAACCCGTTGTAGCTCAGCCCATTGAAGCCCACATTGCTAGAGGCGATGGTAAAAAACTGTGCATCGTCATTCACCTTGATCGTCAAGTCTTTGCGCGTGATGGTTGCCGCCAAAGGCGTAGGCGCTGTCAACACATAGTTGCCGCTGCTTGCCCCCGTTAGAAACAAACCGCTGATGCTCACGTTCGTCGCTGCGGTCACGTCCTTGCTGTTGTAGGTGCCCACGGGTGTGCCTGTGACAGACACTGCGTCACCCACATACGCCTTGCCGTCCGAGCTGGTGCCTGTGCCTGCGGCAATGGCGTCTTGCAAATTGGCTGAGCCCAATGGGGCAGCCGTAGTGGTGCCGTCGTACACCTTGCTGGCGGCCACCGACAAGCCCGACACCGTCAAGGCCTTGGGCGTGATGTTGGCGGTGGTGGTGGCACTGTCTATCTTGTAGTTACCCGCCTCTGCGCCCGCCATGGTGAAGCCTGTGAGCGTGACTGTTTTGCCATTGCCCACATTCTTGTCGCTGAATGCGCCCGTCACCATGCTGGTGCCCACCTGTACATCGTCCAAGCCCAACACGCCGCTTACCGTGCCCAGTGTGGCAATGCTGGCGTTGGTGGTGGCGTCATACACCTTGTTGTTGGCGCTCAGGCCATTCAGGGTGAGTGTTTTGGGCGTGATGTTGGCCGTGGTGGACGACACATTGCTCAGCAAGTTGTAGTTGCTGGCATCGTTGCCAGAGATGGTGATGTTGCCCACCGTCACCCCCAAGCCGTTGGCGGCGTTTCTGCTAGCAAACACGCCCAGGGCGTCGGCAGACAGGGTTAGGTTGTCACCCGAAATGCGGTTGGTGCTGATGTTGAAGGCGGCGTTGGTGTTGCCGTCATACACCTTGTTGTCGGCCACGGTGGTCAGCGTCAAGTCGCGCTTGGTAATGGTCTGCGTACCCACCGACACAATGCTGTTGAAGTTGGTGCCACCAATGGCCAAGTTGTTGTAGCCCACATTCCATAAGCCCACTGCGGCGTTGTTGGAGCCCGTCAAATTGGCATTGCTCAGCCCCAGCTTGAAGCTGGCTGTGCCGCCCACCCCGTCGCTCACCGAATACAGCCCACTGTTCAGCGTCAGGCTGGGCGTGAGGTTGACAATGGTCACGTTGTCGGGCATCAGGTAAGTCACGCTCGACACACTCAGGTTGCTGGTATCGCCATACACACTGGTGCCGTCGTTTACGCGAATGATCAGCTGCTGCGCCGGCACGATGGTGTAAATGCCCGGCCGGTAAGTAATGGCGTAGTTGTTGGCCGTCTGCCCGCCAGGCATGAGCGTGTAGCTGCCTGCTGACGACACGCCGCTGTTGCTGCGGGTAATGGCCAAGGTGCCCGTCAGCCCTGCTGTGGCGGCGTTTTCGCCATGCACAAAACCGCTGTAGCTCACCCCGGCAAACGACCCTGACGAGGCAGCCAGCGTCACAAAGTCGGCTGCATCGTTGGCCTGAATGATCAACGGTGCTTGCGTGATGTTGGCGGTTGAGTTGTAGCCTGTGGCCGTTGTTCGGTAGCCAGCCACGACCCAACTGCTATTTGTAGACGCAACCGATAGCGTCACATTCATGCTTTTATTTTGCCCTGCATCCGCTGTGGCGTAGCTGACTCCTGTGACGCAGCCAGCCAACGCATCTCCATCGGTTGCTGTGCCCAATACTCCGCCGGCGAACGTTGCATTGGCTGTGGTGGTGCCGTCGTACACCTTGGTGCCAGTGACACTGCCTCCGGTCAATGTGATGTTGGGCTGCATTCTGTAAAAGAAATTGCGTGTACCCGCCACCGCATTGCTGATGTTGCTGAGCGTGGCGTTGTAGGTTTTGAAGTTCACTGCGCCGCTGGCACCCACCATCTTGCTCATTAAAGTGGTGGTGTTCACTGTGACGGGAGAGCCCGCATACACAATGATGCTGCCCGTGGATGTGGTGCTGACGTTGTTGCTCAACGTCACATTGCCCGTGGCGTTGTTGGCGGCCAGGCTGGTGCCCGCCATCAGCTTGATCAGGCTGTTGCTGCCAGTGAGCGTGATGTTGCGGTCAATCGTCAGGTTGTTGTCGGTGGAAATTACCGTTACATTGCCCGTGCCGGTAATGCCCGAGGTGTTGGTGACCAAGCTGCTGAGCGAATACGTGCCCGAGTGGTTGAACACCAGGCTGGCGTTGTCCACCACCGTGCCTGTGCCCAGTTTGCCAGCGGTAATGGCACCGCCCGAGCCCACATACAAGGTACCGGCCTCAATCACCGTGTTGGTGTAGTTGTTGTTGCCGTTGAGCGTGAGGTTGCTCACCGATGCGTCTTTGATCAGCGTGGCTGTATATGTGTTGGCGCTTTGCGTGATGTTGCCATTCAGCACCGCATCGGTGGCACTGGAAAACTCGAACGTGGATGCATTGAAAAAGCTGATAGCCCCGTTGTACACATGGGTGCTGCTGTTGCCCAGCGTGGCGTTGGTGTCTATCTGTAGCGTGCCGCCGTAAATTTTTATGCCACCACTCAAGTTGAGGTTGCCTGCCAAGTCCACCAAGGCATTGGTTTGGCCTTTGGCCACTGTACCGTTGGCCGTGCTGGTGATGTTGTTGTAAATGGTAGTGTTGTCTGTGCGGGCAAAAAACAGTGTGGCGTTGTCGTTGATGGTGATATTGCCTGTTCCCAAGCTACCGCTGGCGGTGTTGTTGAGGTAAGAGCCTACATAGACCGTGGCATTGGTGCCTAGCGTGGTGGTGCCTGTGTAATTGTTGTTGGTGGGTATAGACAATGAATAATTTGCCGAGCCACCCCAGCTAATCGTTACATTGCCGCTGCCTGTGATGGTTTGATTGAAGCTTGTGTTGGTGCTTGTTTGTAGCCCCAGCGTGCCGTTGTTCACAATGGGAATGCTGATGTTGCCCATCGTCAAACCGGGGCTTAAATTGACTTGAGCACCGGGGTCAATGGTGGTACCTCCGGTGTAGCTGCTAGTTCCCGAACTCCAAGATACAGGGGCCGTTCCACTGAAACGCACTGCGCCAGTTCCCGAAATGTTCAAAGGCGCACCGATACCCATGGCCGCCGAGTTGTTGAACTTCAGCAAGCCATTGTTCAGGTAAACCTGACTTGGAGTGCTCGCCAAGTCAAGCTCTAAAGTGGCATTTTGTGCAATCGGTATGGAACCACCGCTTGGCATACCAAACTTTGTGGAATTTAAAACCATTTGCCCCGCTGAAATATTCAGCGATGTTGACCCTTGATATGTAGTTGATGCGTTGTAGGTTGGAGTTTGAATGATCAGTGTGCCATTGCCAGTCTTTAAAAAATAAGGGCCGTTTCCTGACCCGCTGATGCCACCCGCCAGCGTCAGTGAACTGTTGTTGCTGACATTAATTTCAAAATCTGATTGTCCAGCACCCAAAGCACCAGTGAGAATGCCAGACCCTTGGCTATTGAGAAGCTTGCCAGCCGTACCAATAGAGATGTTGTTGCCTAAGTTGTGACCATTCAGATCCAAAGTCGAGTTATTTGAAAATGTGGTGCTACTTGCCAGACCCAACGGGCCCGACAAGACGGCCCCTGTTGTGCTGTTGACAACACTGTCAGAGCCCAACTTCAGCGTAACGCAGTAGGGATTCACACTGGAAACGGTGCTCGCACCGCCCAAATACCAAGCAACCAGAGCAGGGGCTGTAGAGCAGCCTAAATTGAGAGAGCCTCCAGAAAGATTCCCCGTAAGTGACGAGCTTTTGGTGGCATACAAATACAATGCAGAAGTGCCAAGTGCAATATTGGCATCGCCATTGATGGCGCCCGAGGCATTCAGTGTGAGGCCACTGGCAAGTGCAAAATTTGAATTGATCCACACCGTGCCGTTGCCTGTGTCAGCCGGCATGGTGCCCGTAGGCGAGAGGGTGATATTGCCAGTGGTAATGCTGCTGGGTTTGCCGATGGCGAGACTATTGCCAAAAATTGTCACCCCTTTGCCCACGTTCCAATTATTTAACGCGAGTGAGTTGTTTCCTGTGAGTGTTAAGACGCCGTCCCCTAGTTTGTTCAAAACGCTGGAGCTGCTTGTGTTCAGATTGCCAGACAGGGTGAGATTGGCGCCAGTGGATACATTGATCAGAGTGTTGTGATTGCTCGGAGTTTTCAAAACACCGCTGAGCGTGCTGTTGCCACTGCTGGCCAGAAGGGTCACGTTGAGATAGGCGCTGGCAGTGCCAGATGCAGTCAGGTTGATGGTGTTGGCAAGGCTGGTGACGTTTTGTAATTCCAGCACGCTGTTGTTGGCGATAAGCTGTACTTCGTTTGCGCCATTGCCAATCACTGTGGTGTTGGTGAACACCAGATTACCCGTGCCATTGCTGGCGACATTGCCTGTGAAGGTGCTGCTGCTGCCCGACAAAGTGAAGCTGCCCGTACCTGTTTTGGTTAAGGTGCCGCTTCCAAGTAAAACACCTGCATACGTGCTGCTGACATTGTTGGTGCCAACCGTCAAGCTGAAGGTGCTGACGTTCACAGTGGAATTAGCCCCGCCTGATAGAGAACCAATGTTTGTGTTTGTAACGCCTACTTCCAAGCCCGCGCCCACCACATCGCTGATAGTGATGTTGTTACCCACCCCAAAGCCAGCGGCGTTGGTGGCCTTCAAAATCCCCGCTATGACATAGGCATTGCCTGTGAATGTGTTGGCACCAGTCAGCGTGAGTACATTGCTACCCAACTTGTTCAGTATGCCTGTGCCGCTGATGACGCCAGGCGCTGTGACTGCATTGGTACGGTTGAAATTGAGAATGCCGTTGTTGGCAATGCTGGCGTTGACGATGCCGCTGGTCGCGCCATCGCCTATGGTTACATTGCTGCCCGTGGTTATATTCAGTTTGCCTGTGAAGCTTGTGCCGTTACCCGTAAGAGTCAGGTTGCCCGTTCCTGCTACGTTGAGAGTGCCATTGCCTGCGATGTTGCTAGAGATGATGTAGTCACTGTTATTTTTCAACGACAAAGTAGTATTTGCGACGCTTCCTAGGATCGTGGTGGTGCCTAATAGATTGAGTTTTCCCATCAGACTGACAGTGCTCTGGGTAGAGGGGGAGCCCTGCGCAACAGTTAAATTGCCTGCGCCACTGATGTCTCCGGAAATATTAATTTCCACCCCCGCAGCCATCGAGTTATTGATTTGAAGCAAGCTGCCGCTGCTGATGTTGAAGGATGTATTGAATGTGGCGCTATTTGAAGAGTTCGACAGATACAAGTTGGTAGCCGCAGTGCCTGTGATGTTGGTTGTGCCGGTGTATGACTTGGCGTCATAAAGTGACACGCTCCCTGCGGATGAATTCAGTGTTAGGCCTAGCCCCAACCCTCCGTCCAAAATATCACCACGTAGTTTGGCCTCCGTGCCTGCAGCGGCACCACCAATCACGGTACCAATCGACTTCAACAGTATTTTTGAATAGACATTGCTATTCATCCCAAGAGCCAAAGCTCCTGATTGACCACTAGAGCCTGCGCCCTGAATTTCCAGGTAGTTGACGAGGTTGGTGTTGTCTTGCAGCTTCAGCGTGGCCCCATTCAACACTTTTACCGGGCCTGTACCTACACCTGATGAAGTGAAGGTGTAATTCCCCGAACCGTCCGAGGTGGCCGTCGAGTTGGTCATACCGTCAAATAATGTGCCAGCCTGCACAGTCGTACCACCAGAGTAGGTGTTGTTGCCCTTCAGGCTGAGTAAACCGCTACCTTGCTGTACCAAACTACCGCTACCGCTGATCACATTTGAATTCGACACATTGATGTTGTCCGAACGGTTGAAATTCAGCACGCCATTGACGCTGATGTTCTGAGCGATATCGTTTGGGCTGGCACTTGTGCTGCCAATGATGCCGCTGGTGCCTCCCGTGCCCAAGGTCAACGTGCTGCCGCTGCCAATGGTCAAATTACCTCTGAAACCAGTGCTATTACCCGTGAGAACGAGCTTGCCAGTACCTTGCTGTGTCATGTTGCCAGAACTGCTGATGAGTCCGGAATATGTGATGTCAGCGCTGCTGTTGAAGTTCAGTGTGCTACCGGTATAGATGCTGATGTTGCCTGTGTAGCCTGAATTGTTGGCCGTTAACGTCAATGCACCTGTACCCCCTTGGGCCAAGTTGCCGGAGCCAGAGATTGTGTTGGCCAGTGTGGTGGCGGTTGAAAGATTGAGAATGGTGTCGTTGCCTGACAGCGCAATGGTCGGGGTTACTCCTGCGGTGATGGGGCTCAAATTCAGCGTAGTGACACTGAAATTGGAATCACTCAAACTTACTCGGTCCGCCACCAAGGTGACGCCATTAGAGGCATTGTTGATTCTTGCGGCTACCAGTTGTATATCGGCATTGGTGGTTGCGCTGGTGGTGCTGTAGCCGGCAGAACCATTCAAGGTGATGGTGCCTGTGCTGTTGAGGGTGACGCATAAGGAGGTAGAAGAAGTACCACAGATGTAAATGCCCTTGGCGCTGGGGTCTGTGGACTGGTATTTGCCCGTCAAAGTGATATTGCCCGACCCGGCATTCAGTGTTGAGCCGCCATCAATTTGAATGCCCTTCGCATATCCTGAACTACTCGCATAGGTGCTTGAACCAGAGAGGTTGATGCTCCCACCGGAGGAGTTCAGGGTCGAGCCGACTACATAGATGCCAATGGCGTTGCCACTCACTCCGCCTTGCGCATAGCCTGTAGCACCAGTGGAGCCCAGGTTGATGTCGCCGCCATTGGTGCTGATGATCGATCCGCTCCAGGTTTTGATGGCCGCACCGTTTCCGTTTGGGGTAGCGGTGGTCGCGCCACCAGAGTTCGAATACAGGTTGACGCTGCCGCCCGTTGTGTTGATCGACGCTGCACTTGGTGCGGCGCTTGTTGAATTACCACTCAAAAACACATTGCCAGCAGCATTGGCTGTGAAGCTACCGGCCCCTGCACCCGTGCCTTTGAGAATAATGTTCTTCTGAATGTTAATGTCACCTGTGGCGATCAGGGTCAGGTTGCCAATGGTGGTGTTGGTGCTGGTCACACTGATGTTTGACGATACGGTCAAGTTGCCAGTGACCGAGTCGATCACCGATGTGCCATTGCTCAATGCGTTGACGTAGGTGGTGGCTACGGTGGCGTTGATGTCTGAGTCTGCATAAGTCGGGTCCGTCAACCAAACACCTGCTTTGCCGTTGGTGCCAGACGCAATCACCGTGGGGTTCTCCAACATCACGGCATAGCCCGATGTTTCAACCTGCCCACCATTGCCCCCGTTGGGCCCCGCGCTGGCGTAAATGCTGCCCGCCACAGTGGTGGTGCTGTTGGGGTCAGTCACATTGCTCCACAGCACCACTTTGCCGCCGTCGCCGTTGTCGGTGGCATTGGCGTTGATGGTGGCGCCTGCGGCCATGCGCACGGTGGTGGCTTGGCGCAGGTTGCCGCTGCCTTGCCAGTCGCCACCCATCAGCACGGTGCCGCCACGGGTGCGGCCCGACACGTCAATGCTGGCGGTAGAGGCCAGGTCAATTTCATCCGCCTCCAGCACAATCTTGCCGCCTTGGTTGCTCAGGCTGGTGGCTTGCAGGCTGCCGCTGTTCTTGATAACGCCGCCTTGCAGCTTGTTCACCGCCACGGCGGACAAAATAATTTGCCCATCGGGCGCTTGCACGGCAAGCTTGTTGTCAATCAGGCTGGCAATGGCCGATGCGGTGGTGGTAATGCCCGACAAGCCTTTGCCGTCAGCCATGGTGAGGCTAACTTGTTCGCCCGCGGCCATGGCCACGGTGCCTGCGCGGGCCAGCACCACGCCGCTGTTTTGCACCTCGGGCGCAAGCAGGGCAATGTAACCACCCAAGCTGGCGCTGAGGTTGCCTTCGTTGACCACGCGGGCAGTGCTGCCGTTGCGGTTGAAGGTGTAGCGCCCCGCCATGAAGTCGTCATTGCTGATGCTGTAGGTGGTGGCGACCAAGCCGCCCACGTCCACCGAGGCACTGGGTGCAAAGTACACGCCATAGGGGTTGGTGAGGAACACCTGCCCATTGGCGTTGATGCGGCCAAACACCTGCGTGGGGTTGGCGTCCAACACGCGGTTCAAGATGACCGACTGCGCATTGGGCTGCACAAACTGCACGGTGGCACCAGAGCCAACGTTGAAGTTGCTCCAGTCAATGACCGCGCGCTGGCTGGTCTGGTTGACCACCATGTTCGCGGCTGTGGCAATGGCGCTTTGGCTGATGGTGGCTTGCCCGCCCACCACGTTGCCGCCGGTGGGCAGCTGAGTGGTTGCAGGGGGCGTGGGTGGCGCAGGCGGGGGTTGGGCCGCCAGGTTGGACATGACAAACAAGCTCATGGCCACACCGGGCAGCACACCGGCCAGCGTCAAGGTATTGGCGGCTTTGCCGCGCCCGCCCTTTTTGGCGGTGCGGGCGGTTTCGGGCACGGGTTTCCATTGCTCTGTGGTGCCAGACCACAGCAGCCGATAGCAACGGTTAAAACTCGCGTGCTCTTTCATGCCAGAGGGTTAAAAGCCAAATGCGGCGCTGAGCCAGTAGCGTGGGTTTCTGTAGGTGCCGTCTTGGTCCATGCCCTGTGCGGTGGGGTTGGGGTTGAGGCCAATGCGTTTGGCCACGGTGGCTTTGAGGTCCACGCCCTTGATGTTTTGCCAGCCGAGCGAGAAGCCGTAGCCGCGAATTTGGTAGTTGTTGAGGGCGGTGAGTGGCGTGACGCCATCGGCTTGGTAGTTGTTGTGGTTGACGCGGGCTTTGCCGTAGTCGTAAAAGCCGTTGAGGCGCCAGTTGATGTCAAGGTTGTGGCGCAACTCGGCGTTGAAGGTTTGGCCTTCCGAGCCACCCAGGCGTGTGGCGCCACTGGCGTAGGCGCGCACGCCCGTGATGCCTTCGAGGTAGAGCTTTTCAGACGAGTCGAGGTTTTTGTTGGCCACTTGTTGGGCATAGGCCAGCGACAACTGGGTGTCGTTGCTCAAGGGTTGCAAGCGGTTGAGGTTGAGCGTCAGGCGTTTGTAGGGCCCTTCGATTTGGGTGCCGACGGTGGAGGTGAGTTTGCCGCCCACCCAGCTCAGGCCGTATTGGGTGGTGCCACCTGTGGTGTCGATGTGGTTGCCCGACAGGGCCACATTGGACGTGCGGGTGTTGTAGCGCGAGGTGACGCCCGATGCGTTGTAGTTGTCGTAGTCTTTGATGTCAGCGCCCAGCACGGCGTTGAGGTTGCTGGTTTGGCTGCGCAGCAGGGGGTAGCTCAGTTCGCCACCGCTGGTGTTGGCACGGCCATGCACTTGGGTACTGGCCAGCTCGCCAATGAGGTGGTAGTTCAAACCCGAGCCGCGCACTTGGGCGCGCCAACCGTCGTTGCCCACGGGCACGCTGTAGGCCAGGCGCGTGTATTCGCTGCCTTGGGTGCGAATGGCGTTGAGCGACAGCTGATCACCCCAGCCCAAGGGGCTGTTGAGGTTGGCGTTGACGCTGGCGCGGGCAACGCCGGTAGACAAAGAGCCGTTGTTGTCGCTGCTGAGGTCACCTTTGAGCAAGGGCTCGTCAATGACGTTCAGGGCCATGTCGGTTTCGTGGGCCGATTCGCCAGCTTGCAAATTGCCACTGACCATGACGCCAGGCAAGTCGTCAAGCAGCAGCAGGGCGCGGTCGACGCGCTGGGCGCTCAAGGGTTCGCCAGGTTGTTGTTGGGTTTGAAAAATTTCAATCAAACGCTGTGCCGCCATGCGTTGGGGCAGCGGCTCTTGCACGCTGGCTTTGCCAAACACGGCTTCGATGACTTGAATGGTCACCACGCCGTTTTGAATTTCTTGCTTGGGCAAATACGCGGTGACCAACCAGCCCGCGTCGCGGTAGGTTTGAGTGACCACGGCGGCAGCGGCCTGCAAGTCGTCAAAGCCCAAAGGGTGGTTGAGGTAGCTGGCCAGGGCTTGGGCCAAGGTGTCGCTGCTGACCAGGGTGTTGCCCGCCAACACAAAGCGTTGCACGGTGACGGTGGCTTGGTCCATCTTGGCCATGGGCGGCGGCGGTGTGGGGCGACGGCTGACGGCAGCAGGGGGTGTTTGGAGTTGGAGGGTTTGTTCAGTCTGGCGCAGCAAGGCGCCAGCATCGGGCACCGCTTGTGCCCAAGCGGTTGCGCACAGCAGATGAACCGAAAGTGTGAAAACGGTGGGTGTGAAGTGACGCATGCAGGCAGGCCGAAATTTGACGAGCATGCATTTTTGAAAATTGTCTGTGCGACAGCCTACAGATGCCTACGTTTTGAATGCAAAGGTTTTCAAATGATTTGCAGAGAAACGCAAATTTGATAACCGACGTTGCGGATCGACTCAATCACCACGCCTGCGGTGCCCACGTCTTGCAGTTTTTTGCGCAATCGAACAATGCGCACTTCAAGGCTGGCTTTGTTGAGGGTGTCGATGTCAAGGTCCAAAATTTGCGCCAACTGCCAGATTTCTAAGCGCCCGCCAGGAGCGCGTGCAAAGGCGGTCAGCATGTCGGCTTCGGCCGAAGACAGACGCACTTCGCCACCCGGGCCGCTGAGCAAGAGTTTGTTCAAACGCAGGGGCGAGGTGTGTGCGTCGTTGCTTGACGATGTGGTGCTGGGTGTTGCTGCTTGGCGTCGGCGTGCAAAGCTTTGAATGGCTGCGCACAGCTCTTCAAAGTTGACGGGTTTGGTCATGTACAGGTCGGCACCGCTTTCGTAGCCAAGCACTTTGTCTTTGTTTTGCGAGCGAGCGGTGAGCATCACAATGCCCACCAGGGGGTAGACCTGGCGCAAACGTTTGGCGAGGTTGATGCCGTCTTCGCCGGGGAGGTTGAGGTCAATCACAAACACGTCGACTTGGCCGCCGCCGGCTTCGTCTCCCAGTTCTTCGGCGCACGACAAGCCGACCACTTGGTGGCCGCGGTGCGACAAGGCCAAGCAGGTGAGCTCGCGCAGGTCATCGTGGTCTTCGACCACCACAATGTTCAAGCAGGTAGCCACAGCACAAACCTCACATTTTTTTCATCGGGTGCATAGCGCACCACAGCGCCAATGCGTTTGGCCAAGCTGGCCACCAAAAACAGCCCCAAGCCTGTGCCCGATTGGCTGAGCGCACCGGGGCTGCGGTAGTACTTGCGAAACACTTGCTCGGCGTCGGGCCAGCCGGCCATGCCCGGATGGTTGCTTACGCTGACTTCAATGCCAAATTCGCCATCCGGGTTGGAGGCAGGATCGACACGGATGTGCAGCGACGACTGAGGGTCGCTGTAGCGAATGGCGTTGTCGATCAGATTGCCCAAAATGATGCGCAGGTACTGGTGATCCGTGATGACGTTGAACGCATGCTTCAAATGCAGGTGCAGGCGTTTTTCGTGCGGGTATTGCACGTTGACGAGTTCATGAATCAGGCGATGCAGATCGACCAGATCTTGCTGGGTTTCTAAGTTGCCTTCTTCGAGCTGGTCAGCATCGATGCAGCGCTCAATGATGGCTTTCATGTCGGTCACGGCGCGGCTGGCGTAGGTGATGGATTGTTGATGTCCGGCGGGTGTGTGCAAGGCCATGTCGATGACGGCGAGTGGGTTTTTGAGCTCATGCATGAGCATGTGCAAAAAGTGGGTTTGCTCTTCGCGCCGCTCGCGTTCCATAACCACTTGCTGTTGCGACAGGTAGAGCTGGTTGGCTACATCGCGGCGTTGCTGCTCGAGGCGTTTGGCGCGAATTTGCAGCAGCACGGTCATCAATCCGCCCGATATGAAACCGTATAAAACCAAATTCATGATGGACCAGTTGCTGCCTTGGACCAAGCCCAAGATGGGCATTGCACCTAACAACACCAACGACGCGATGATGAGGTAGTAGCCAATGATCAACCGCTTGGGCAATCGGTAGGCTTGGGGCGATGGTTCGTCTTGAATGAAGAAGGTTGCCATCAGCGCGGAAAGAATGACGAAAAAGGCCATCAAAATAATGTTGACCCGCAAAGCGGGTTGGGTGTACCCGAAGAACAGCAGGGTCGGGGGAATGACAGTGAGCCAAGCCAGGGTGCGAATCAACCGCCGCGCTCGTAGAGGCAAAACATATTCGCAGAGTAAATAGCGCTCGAACCAAATGGTGGCGCCTGTAGCGGTGATGTTGGCGTAGCTGAACACGCGGTCGATGGCCTCGGGCGACAGCCAGTCGCTGAGCAAGGTGCGGTGGTAGCCAAAGTAGGCCAGGGTGTAGACCACGATCGCAGTTTGTGAGATGACAAACACGCCGTTGAGTGTGTCGCGGTCATTCAGCCAAGCAATCAGCATCCAGGCCCAAAAGACAAACAGCACTGCAATGCTGAAGTTGTAGCCCAGGGCTTGTAGATGGTCCATGCGATGGGCTTCAGCCGTGCTGACGGCTTGCACCATCATGAAATGGGTGCTGGTGGTTTGCAACTTGAGCCAGATGTCGCGGGCTTGGGGTTGCGCAGGAATGACAAACCCCAAGTTGCTCGACTGCCATTCGGCCTCGTTCCAAGGGGTGAGGTCACCTGTGACGCGTGGGCGCTTAGGGGTAGGCTCTGCGGGGTCGAACAGCGTGATGCGATCTAAAAAAACAGGGCGAATGCGCAGCACCAGCTTGTCGCCAATCACGTCGGGGTCGGCGCCTTCAATGTGCAAACGCACCCAATGCACCGATGGGCTGTAGCCGCGATTCAAGACGCCTTGGTAGGGTGTGAAGCTTTGTTGCTGCGCTTGCTCCAATGTGGCTTGGCCACTGCGGTCTTCCCAATACGCGCTGGCCGCCACATAGTCTTTGGCGATGGCCTGTGCAGGCAGCATTAACCCGCCTGCGCAAACACAGGCAAGGGATAGAAAAAATCGCAGGAATGAGCGTGAAAAACCGGTAGGCATAAGCAAGAGGCCCCGATGCTAACGACTGGCAAGCGTGAACCCTACGTTTGCCTACATTCCATCGCCGATAATCGGGCAGGAGGCTTTCAATGACTGCTTACAACCTATTTCGTACATGCGTGTTGCTGGTGCTCATGGGCACAGGCGCAGCGTGGGCGCAAACCTTCAAAATGCCCTGCGAAGTAGAAGGCGTGATTCCTGATTTGGAGGACCGCAAAGTCAAGGCCGAGAAGGTGGTTGTGGAGATTCAGTCGATGGGGAAAAACATTTTTCTCAAGATCAACGGCTCCAAGCTCTACCAAACCCAAGCCAGCAGCCTGACCACCGAAGAGTTTGTGGGCAAGAACTTGACGACCGAAAAACAAATGGGCGCCACGCGCAAGCACAAGGCGACGGGGCAGGAGTCAGAAATTCGCATCGACCGCGAGACGGTGACGCTGTTTGCGTTTCACGACATGGACTACCGAGGCCGCACAATTCGCATGCACATCACAGGGCCATGCACGGTACCGCAATGAGTGTGATGCTAGAACCAACACCAAAAACCGACGCATCGGCCGGTAACCATCTGCACGCCCAAGTCGATCAAGCTGCCGACCGCCATCAAGGGCAGGCCGACATACACCAAGGCCCACAGCACAACCATGAGCGTCATGCGTGGTTCTTCCAGACGGTGGCCCATCACGGTTTGTTCTTTGCGGCGCAGACGAAGTTTGTTCAGCATGGTGCAAGGATTTTAGGCCGATGAAGATTCACTGGGACACGCTGGCGCAAGCCGAGTGGGACGCACACCATGCCCGCGCTGCAGCCGCACTGCAGCAAGACTGGGCCTATGGCGCCTGCATGAAAGCCATGGGTGTGACGGTGTTGCGCGCCTATGTAGAGCATGACGGCGCGCCGGTGGCGTTGGCGCAATTCATTGTGCGTCGTTTTGTGGGGCAGTTGGCCAGCATGGCCTTGTGTTCTGTGGGGCCGGTGTGGTTGCAGCCTCTTTCAGGTGCTGAGAAAAAGCAGGTGTACCAGGCCTTGAAGCGCAGCATGCCGTTGCCCAATTTGCGGCTGGTGGCCGTTACGCCGCAAGAGCCGTGGAGCCCAGAGCTGGGCTTGTCGCGTTGGCGCCGCGTGATGACGGGGCACAGCACGGTGATGCTGGACATTACGCCGTCGATGGAAACCTTGCGTGCCCAGCTTGACAAGCGCTGGCGTCACCGCTTGGGTGGCGCTGAAAACTCGGCGCTCACGATTCACAAGGTGGGCACCAATGCTGGCCAATACCGTTGGTTGCTGGACGCTGAAATGCAGCAACGCGAGCAGCGCGGTTTGTATGGCCTGCCGTTGCACTTTTTTGATTTGTATGTGCCCTCGCGCCAACAACCTGCGCAAACCGTGTTGACAATGCGCGCCGATGTGGGCCGCGACCGTGTGGCGGGCATGATGTTTTTGATCCATGGCCAAGCCGCCACCTACCAAGTGGGTTGGACCAGCGATGCAGGCCGTGACTTGCACGCCCACAACCTGATTTTGTGGAAGGGCATTGAAGAGCTGCGCACACGCGGCGTGCGCATGCTCGATTTGGGCGGCGTCAACACCATCCGCAGCGCGGGCATTGCACGCTTCAAGATGAGCACGGGCGGCCAAGTGCTGACCCATGCGGGCACTTTCATTTAAAGGGCGACCAGCACATGTTGACGGTCTCCCATTTGTCGTGCAGCCGAGGCAACAAGCCTTTGTTTGCTGACGTCAATTTTGAGCTCCAACCCGGACAGGCCTTGCACTTGGAAGGCGACAACGGCGTGGGCAAAACCAGTTTGTTGCGCATTGTGTGCGGGTTGTCGCCCGCCGATGCAGGCGAGGTGCGTTGGCAGGGGCAACGCATTCAAGACGGTGCAGCGGCATTTCGCTCGGCCTTGTTTTACTTGGGCCATGGCTTGTCGCTCAAAGAAGAGCTGAGCGCGCTAGAGAATTTACTGTCAGACGCTGCGGTGGCAGGCCGCGCGTTGACCGCAGCGCAAGCCATGCAGGCCTTGGCACGCATGGGCTTGCGGGGGCGCGAGCATTTGCCTTTGCGCGTGATGTCGCAGGGCCAAAAGCGCCGTACAGCTTTGGCCCGCTTGCTGGCCAGCCAAGCCCCGCTGTGGGTGTTGGATGAGCCGTTTGTGGCGCTTGATGCCCGGGCCGTGGATGGCTTGCGTGCTTTACTGGCCGCGCATGTGGCGCAGGGCGGCATGGTGCTGTTCACCAGCCACCAACCGGTGAGCTTGACCACGACCGACGGCGGAACTGTGCCAGTGCAGAACTACCGTTTGCGAGGTGTGGCATGAACAGCCAAGCCTTCATGGCCGTGTTGCGCCGCGACTTGCTGTTGGCCATGCGCCGTAAGAGCGAGGTGCTGACCGCCGTGTTTTTCTTTGTGGTGGTCGCGGCCTTGTTCCCCTTGGGCATTGGCCCTGAGCTCAACACCTTGCGCTTGGTGGCACCGGGCGTGTTGTGGGTGGGTGCCTTGTTGTCGAGCATGTTGGCTTTGCAGCGTTTGTTCGAGGCCGACTACCGCGACGGCACCTTGGAGCAAATGGCCTTGTCGCCCGCATCCATGCCCTTACTCATCAGTGCCAAATTGCTGGCACACTGGCTGGTGTCTGGGGTGCCATTGGTATTATTGGCTCCGGTTTTAGGATTGCAATTTGACCTGTCGGCCGATGCCTTGGTCACCCTCACGCTGGCCCTGTTGTTGGGCACCCCGATTTTGTCTTTGGTGGGCGGCATTGGTGCCGCATTGACCTTGGGCGTGC
>Ga0228700_1000210_pt1 | contig 57338 bp, 57 predicted proteins | sample McNCre317_Aug_MG_FD_178019 | JGI IMG/M metagenome (GOLD analysis project Ga0228700, IMG submission 178019) | Freshwater microbial communities from McNutts Creek, Athens, Georgia, United States - 3-17_Aug_MG | ecosystem: Environmental > Aquatic > Freshwater > Creek | place: USA: Georgia...
GCGTTGCCCGCAGTCACGGTGCCGTTTTCTTTCAGGAACACGGGCTTGAGCTTGGCAAAGTCAGCCATCGTCGCGCCGGCGCGGAAGTGCTCGTCGGTGACGTAAGGCACATCGCCTTTTTTGCTCTTGAGCATGACGGGCGTGATTTGGTCTTTGAAGTAACCTGCCGCAGTGGCTTTTTCAGCGCGGTTGTGGCTCTCGACGGCAGCAGCGTCTTGCATGTCGCGGGTGATGCCGTATTTGGCAGCGACGTTTTCGGCAGTCACACCCATGTGGATGTTATGGAAGGGGTCATGCAGCGCGCCGACCATCATGTCGACCAGCTTGGCGTCGCCCATGCGGGTGCCCCAGCGCTGGGTCAGGTTGGCGTAGGGGCCGCGGCTCATGTTCTCGGCACCGCCTCCTACTGCCACGTCGCAGTCGCCCAGCATGATGGCTTGGCTGGCTGAAACGATGGCTTGCAAGCCCGAACCGCACAAGCGGTTCACGTTGAACGCGGGTGTGCCTTCGGCGCATCCGCCGTTGATGGCTGCCACGCGCGACAAATACATGTCTTTGGGTTCGGTATTGAGCACATGGCCAAACACCACATGGCCAACGTCTTTGCCGTCCACATGGGCGCGGGCCAAAGACTCGCGCACCACTTGGGCGGCCAATTCGGTGGGGGGAATGTCTTTGAGGCTGCCGCCATACGTACCAATGGCGGTGCGCACACCGCTGACCACGACTACTTCACGCATGTTTGTCTCCAGTTGATAAAGTTTGAACCCGCATAGTTTGCACCGAATGGACTACAGACGTCTTACGACAGGATGTAAGGCGGCGTCGCTGTCCATGGCGCAGGTACGCAAAAAGATTGCCATTCTTCGGTGAAAGGATGGGGAAAACCCAGTTCTTGGGCGTGCAACATCAGACGTGGGCTCATGGCCCGCACCTCTGGCGTGGCATACAGCGAGTCGCCCAGCATGGGGTGGCCAATGCTTTGCATGTGCACCCGCAATTGGTGGGTGCGGCCTGTGAAAGGCTCCAGCTCGATCAGGCTGGCGCTGTCGCTGGCTTCCAGGCAGCGCCACAGGCTGCGGCTGGGCTTGCCGTCGGGGTGAATGATGTGGATGGGGCGGCGCTCCCAGTCGAGCAGGATGTTGCCTTCGATGGTGTGCCAGCCCTCGGTATTGGCTACGCTGCCAGCAGGGGGCGTGCGTAAATCGCCAGCCACTACGGCCATGTAGCGTTTTTTGACCAAACGGTTTTCAAACATGCGGCTGATGCGGCGCTGCGCTTCCAGGCCACGCGCCATGATCAGCAGGCCCGAGGTGTCCTGGTCCAGACGGTGCACCACCAGTGCGTCGGGGTAGATGTCTTGCACGCGTTTGGACAGGCAGTCTTGTTTGTCGGGCCCACGACCGGGCACCGAGAGCAAACCGCTGGGTTTGTCGAGCACCAGCAAGTGCGCGTCTTCGTAAATCGGCGTCATCTTCAGAAAGCCGAGGCTTCGGGCTGGTCCAGCACCACGTTCGAGGTGGGGCGTGCCACGCAGGGCAACACATAGCCCTCGGTTTTTTCTTCGGGCGTGAGGCCAGGCCACTCGATGGTGTAGCTGACCTCGCCGCTCACCAGACGACACATGCAGGTTCGGCAAGTGCCGTTGCGGCATGAGCTGGGCAATTGCACGCGCGACATCTCGGCCGCTTCCAGCAAGGTCAGGTCGCCTTCAACGTCGTATTGCAAGTCAGCAGGCAACACCTTCACGGTGAAGAGTTGGAAATTCTCAGGCGCAGTCATGGGGTGTGGGTGAGCTGTTGTTCGGCTTTGTCGAGGACTAAACCCAGGTTGTCGAGCAAGTCGGTTTGGCTGAATGAACAGCTTTCTTCGCTGAACAAGGCGCTGGATTCCAGCCGATCCACCAAATTCAGCCAGACCTCTTCAAACTTGGGTGGCAAGGCGTTGAACACAGCTGCTTGGCTGCGTGCCGTGAGACAAAACGCCTGAACGCTGACGCTGTCTGCGCGCAAGGCAGACAGGGCTTGGCGCAAAACCGATGTGGACACAGAAGACATCACTTGTTCTTGAGCTTGCCGCGTGGCGCGACGTAGGTGGTGGGTGGGTTGGGACGGTCCGAGGTGGAGGTCTTGGGCGGCGATGTGTCCTTTTTAGGCTTCTTCGTCATCTTGTTGCTGTGTTGTTCGCCTTTGGCCATACATGTCCTTGGTGGGTATCTCAACGTGAGATGCCTGCGATGGTAAGCCACTGGGATAGCATGCTTGCATGACTGCCCATTTTGAAAGCGTGACACACGCTGCGCTGTACCCCGATGCCTTTGACGTGGCGGCCCCTGTAGCTTTGCCAGAACGTGATGTCTGGCCAAGAAAATTGGGTGTGTTTGTGCGCAATGCGCCTGTGGCTGTTGATGGCCATGTTGAAGGCGCAGCGTCCTTGCGTGAACTAGGCATGGGGCAGTTTGGTTTTGTGCCGCATTGGGTCAAATCAGCCTCAGATGCCAAGCTGCGCTCGACCAAGATGGTCAATGCGCGATCTGAAACGGTGACCACTTCGAACAACTTTCGCGATGCATGGCTGGCTGGTCAGCGCTGCATCGTGCCCATGATGGCGTTTTTTGAAGACGACTGGCGCAGCGGCAAAGCCGTGCCCACGCGCATCACCCGTGTGGACGGCAAACCCATGGGCGTGGCTGGCCTGTGGGAGCGTTGGGCCAAAGACGGGCAAGAAATCATCAGCTTCACGCTGCTGACCGTCAACGCCAACAGCCACGCCTTGCTGCACCGCTACCAACACGATGGCAACGAAAAACGCATGCCCGTCATCTTGGGCGAGGGTGCGTATGACGCGTGGCTGAACACAAAACCAGAGAAAGCGCGTGAATTCATGCGTGCTTATTCGGCGCACTTGTTGACGGCGAATCCAGTCGAGAAGAAATGAGCCGTTAAACCATCTGCACCACCAGCTTTTTGCCGCAGGCTTGCGCGTACTTGCGCAGCGTGGCAAAAGAAGGTGAGTGTTTTTCGCTACGCAGCGACGACTCTAATCTAGAAATGGCCGACACCGTGGTGCCCATGCGTGCAGCTACATCGGCTTGGGTGAGGCCCGCGGCCAAACGTGCATCGAGCATGGCGTGCAGCGTGGAATACTCTTCTTCCAATGCGTCATAGGCTTTTTTTACGCCCGGTTTGGCGAGCAATGACTTTTTAAAAGCCGCATCATGCGGCACGGGTTTGTATCCGGTGTTAGCCATGTTGCACATCCTTTAATCGTTTGCGTGCCACGCGCATTTCTGTGTCTGGTGTTTCTTGTGTTTTCTTCACAAACGAGTGCAGCACCACAATGGTCTTGCCCACTTGCGTGCAATAAAACACCCGTCCAATTCCCTCAGGCCCTTTTGGCCTCAGCTCAAACAAACCGCCTCCCATCGCACGTGAGTGCGGCATGCGAAGGTCTGCGCCGTAGAGTGCCATCGCTTCAGTTAACCGCAAATAGTCAGCCACGATGCCTGCGGGCATGGTCCATACATCGCGCTGAACGCGCGCGTTGTAATAGGTAATTTGCCAGTTTGATGTTTGTGAGATGTTAGCAGATTTGCTAATACGATCTGATGTGCTGCGTCTTGAAATCATGCAAGCTTTTTAGCTTTGCATAGCAATGTGCTGTGTGTTTGTGGCTTGAGCTTTGTTTAAGTGATAGCCTAGAAAATCAGGCCCTAAATGCGTGCAAGGTTGTTAGTCGGAAAAGCGCCTATTTAAGAGACACTGTGCGCCAAGCCCTATGAAATAGAGGCTTAGCGTGATATCCAAGATGTTGTCCACAGCTTCATGCATAGACTAGCGTGACAACTTTGACCAAAGGTCTACTGAGTTGATTCCACTACTTGGCGTTTAACTGCATCGAGTGTGCGCCCATCTACAGTTTTCCATTCACTCCATCCATTAGCTGCGCGCCCCATAACGATGACTGCAGCACGGCTTGGACTGGAAAAAAGATAGTCACGAGTGAATTCAAACATTGCGTTTATTTCGACTAAAACACCTTCGTCAATCAGTTTTTGGCGAGCGCGTTCATCATTCGTCCCAATACTTGATGCAACCATTTCTTTACGGCAGCGGGAACCTTTCAGGACAACAAAGCCTTCTGAGGTGTATTCGCCTACACCCTCAGCGCCAGAGCCTTTGCAATAAAAGAGTTCTGTTTCATTTTCAATCGTGGACGTGTTTGTCAATGCTTCGAATATGGGCTGTCCCATAGTCGCAAGTAGTGTGGCAGCCGTTTCATGAATTTCATGGCAATCGGCTTCAAGCGGTGCAGGTGTATGTGGACGAGCACCTGTATTAACGTTTTCTAGTGTGTAGCGTCCGGCTTTTGTGGCTTCTGAAATAGCGAACCACTCCAAGAACAGTGCATGAGTTTGTGTCATGTTGTTCGTCAAAGAAATCACAACAAATGCACGATTCCAAAAGTCTTTGCTTTGATTGTGTTGAATCAGTCGATTGCCAACGTTGCCGGATTGACCAATGTAGACACGTGGTAACCCAGCTTCAGATGATTCCCCCATCAAGAAATAAATGCCCACTTGTTGAGCTTCTGGCATCTTTACGAATGCAGCTAATTGGCTGCGAGGCACCTCAATCACACGTACGATACGTGTTGTGATCTCTGCAATCCTCATACCTCGCGGGTCGCCTGCAGGTAAAAATATTTGAATGGTTTGTGGGCGCATCATGTTTCTCATTTAACCCAAGTGTCCTTCAAGCCCGTGATCTTGTTGAACACCAGCTTGTCCCCCACATGGGCCACGCGGTCGGTCACAAAGTAGCCGTGGCGTTCAAACTGAAAGTGCGCACCTGCGGGCACGTGGGCCAATGACGGCTCCACATAAGCCGCCACCACTTTCAGGCTGTCGGGATTGAGGGCTGCTAGGAAGTCTTTGCCACCTGCGTCGGGTTGGGCGTCGGTGAACAAGCGGTCATACATACGCACTTCTGCTTGCAGGCCGTCGTTCACGCCGACCCAGGTGATGGCGGCGCTTGCCTTGACGGTGGCGCTGCCGGGGGTGCCGCTCTTGGTGTCGGGGATGACGGTGGCTTGCACTTGCGTGATCACACCGTTGGCATCTTTGGTGCAGCCTGTGCACTCAATGACGTAGCCGCCTTTGAGACGCACCTTGTTGCCCGGGTAGAGGCGTTTGTAGCCTTTGAGTGGGACTTCGGCGAAGTCGTCACGTTCAATCCACACTTCTTTGCCAATTTTGAAATGGCGTGTGGGCACTTCCATGCCTTCTTCGGTGTGCGGTAACGCAGGTTGTGTGCAAGGTTCTAAGTGGCCCACACCCATCACCTCGTCCCAGTTGGTGAGCACGAGTTTGACGGGGTCGAGCACGGCCATGGCGCGATGTGCGGTGTTTTCCAGCGTTTCACGCAAGCAGCCTTCAAGCGTGCTGTAGTCAATCCAGCTGTCGCTCTTGGTCACGCCAATGCGTTCGGCAAACAGTTGCAAGCTCTCGGGTGTGTAGCCTCGGCGGCGCAAGCCCACAATGGTGGGCATGCGGGGGTCGTCCCAGCCACTGACTTTGCCCTCAACAACCAGTTGCGCGAGCTTGCGCTTGCTGGTGATGACGTAGGTGAGGTTGAGGCGCGAGAACTCGTATTGCTTCGGGCTCGGCGCAGCCAACAGACCTGATTCACACAAACGCGCCATCAACCAGTCGTAGAACGGGCGTTGGTCTTCAAATTCCAGTGTGCAGATGCTGTGGGTGATTTGCTCTAGCGCGTCTTCGATGGGGTGGGCAAAGGTGTACATCGGGTAGATGCACCAAGTGTCGCCCGTGTGGTGGTGCGTGGCGCGGCGGATGCGGTAGATGGCCGGGTCGCGCAGGTTGATGTTGGGCGAGGCCATGTCAATCTTGGCGCGCAGCACGGCAGCACCGTCGGCCAACTTGCCATCACGCATGTCGCGAAAGCGGGCCAAGTTTTCTGCCGCTGTGCGCGAACGGAATGGACTGTTCACACCGGGTTTGCCAAAGTCCCCCCGGTTAACACGCATTTCTTCGGCGCTCTGTTCGTCCACGTAAGCGTGGCCAGCTTCGATCAGTGTCTCGGCGGCACGGTACATGAAGTCGAAGTAGTCGCTGGCTTGGTAGGGCGCAGCACTGCCGGCTGTTTGGCCAATTTGGGCCCAGTCAAAGCCCAACCATTTCACCGCGTCGATGATGGAGTTGACGTATTCAGTGTCTTCTTTTTCGGGGTTGGTGTCGTCAAAGCGCAGGTGGCACACACCGCCGTAGTCGCGTGCCAGGCCGAAGTTGATGCAAATGCTTTTGGCATGACCCACATGCAAGTAGCCATTGGGCTCGGGCGGAAAGCGGGTGCGGATCTTGGCGGGGTCTGGCTCGCCTTGGGCGTGGTGGGCGGCGTCACCGGGGCTGCCCGCCCAGCGGCGGCTGGCGTAAGTGCCTTGGGCCAAATCGTTTTCGATGATTTGACGCAAAAAGTTGCTGGGCTTGTGCTCTTGTTCTGTGGCTGGGGTGGCGGGTTTCGTCATCCTCTGATTTTAGGCGGGCACAGCACCGATAATGGCGCCCGTCAAAGGGAGTTGTATGGATATCGTGTTGTTGCTCAAAGCCGCCGTGATGGGCGTGGTCGAAGGATTGACCGAGTTTTTGCCTATTTCATCGACAGGCCATCTGATTTTGGCCGGCGCTTTGCTCGGCATGGACGACGACAAGGCCAAGGTGTTTGACATTGCCATTCAAACCGGTGCGATCTTGGCGGTGATCATTGTGTACTGGCAAAAAATTTCCAGCACCGTGCTGGCCTTGCCGACCCAGCACGAAGCGCGTCGTTTTGCGGTCAATGTGCTGATTGCCTTTTTGCCCGCCGTGGTGCTGGGTTTGTTGTTTGGCAAGTTCATCAAAGCCCATTTGTTCACGCCTACGGTGGTAGCCAGCACATTCATCCTGGGTGGCTTCATTATTCTGTGGGCCGAAGGTTGGGGCCGCGCCAAGCCTGAGGGAGAAGAGGTGCATCCCAACGACAACGCCCGCATCGTGAATGTGGAGAGCATGTCGCCGCTGGACGCCTTGAAGGTGGGACTGGTGCAATGTCTGGCCATGATTCCGGGCACCAGCCGCAGCGGGGCCACCATCATTGGGGGCATGTTGTTGGGCTTGTCACGCAAGGCCGCCACTGACTTTTCGTTTTACTTGGCGATTCCTACGCTCATCGGTGCGGGGGCTTACAGCTTGTACAAAGAACGTGAGTTGCTCAGTTTGGCTGATGCGCCTGTGTTTGCTGTGGGGCTGGTGTTCTCGTTTATCAGCGCCTGGATTTGTGTGCGTTGGCTGTTGCGCTATATCGCGACCCACAGCTTTGTTCCGTTTGCTTGGTATCGCATTGTGTTTGGCATGGTGGTGTTGGCTACGGCGTGGACTGGCGTTGTGACTTGGGCTGCTTGATTTTTTTTGCTGAGCTCGCACAAGGCATGAGCCAGGGGCAGTGGCCTCATACGGGTACCGAAATCGACGACTGTCCCTGACTCATCCCTTGTGCTGCGGCGTATGCTTTTTTAGTTCATCAAGTTCATGAGTGCGGCTTCTACGGCTGCAGCTGTGACGTGTGGATGCTCCATGGGGAACAGGTGTGTGCCATCAATCATGGACACACGTCCTTTGGTGATGCGGCGGCTGAGGTCCAAGCCCACTTGGCGCAATTCGCGTGAACTCAAACCCCCGATCAAGGCGGCCTTGCATTGCAAAGGATGGCGTTTGAAATAGCGCTCCAAATGGTCCGGCAGCGCGTTGTAAATCGCGCTTTCAATGTCTCGGTCAAAACTCAACACCCGACGGCTGCCTTGAGGCGTGATTTCTTCGCGCGTGCCGTGGTTCACATAGTCGCGCAGCACTTGGGGATGCCATTTGGCGAACACCCGCTTGTGCTGAAAGTGTGCCAACACGGCGTCCACATCAGGCCAAGTGTCGCGGCGTTTGCGGCTCACCGACGCCGGTGACAAGGCCTCAGCGCCCGGAATGTGTTTGCCGACTCTGAGCAACTTGGCTTTCCAGCCCCCCAACAGTGGCGCGTCCAGTAGCACCACGCCGCGCACCAGTGCAGGTGTTTTGGCGGCCACCATCATGCTCAGGATGCCGCCTAAGGAGTGACCCACCAAAAACACGGGTTCGTCTTTGGCCAAGGGTGTGACAAAGTCGGTCAGCTCTTGCACCAGGTCCGGCCAGTTGTTGGTGACAGGGTAGCGCGGGTTGTGGCCCAGTTTTTCAATCGCTTTGACACGAAAGCCGCGCGCGCGGATGGCGTCGAGCATCACACCATAGGTGCTGGCTGGAAAACTGTTGCCGTGCGAAAAAACGATCAAGGGTTTCATGTGGGCTTACGTGAGGTTCAAATCAGCTTTTCGTCTGGCGTCTGAATTTTCTTCAACGCTTGCACGCGTTGTGCTGGCTGCATCAACGGTGTCGTGGTGGCACCACCGTTCCACATGGGGTCTTCGATGCTGTCAAACACCTCACGCAGCTTTTCGCCCCAGGTGTTGTGCATCATTTGAAAGTACGGATTGTTCTCATCGATGCACACCACCTTGTCGCTCTCAAATTTGTCTGCTTCGTACACCACCATGTCGAGCGGCAAACCCACCGAGAGGTTGGATTTGAGGGTGGAGTCCATCGACACCAGCGCGCACTTGGCGGCTTCGTTCAATGGGGTGTCGGGGTGCAACACGCGGTCGAGTACCGGCTTGCCGTATTTGGATTCGCCAATTTGAAAGTACGGCGTTTCTGCCGTGGCTTCGATGAAGTTACCGGGTGAGTAGACCTGGAACAAACGCATGCCTTCGCCTGCAATTTGGCCGCCAAAGATCAACGACACATTGAAGTCCACACCCGAGGCTTTGAGGGCTGCCGCATCGCGCTCGTGCACGCGGCGAATGGCCGCGCCCAAGACGCGCACCGCATCGAACATGCTCTTGGCGTTCCAGATGGTGATGGGTTCGCTCTCGGGCGTGTCTTTGAGTTGCTCGATTTGCAAAATCTCACGCACCGATTGCGAGATGGACAAATTGCCTGCCGACAACAGCACCATGAAGCGGTCGCCCGGCTTCTCGTAGACGATCATTTTGCGGAAGGTGCTGATTTGGTCCAGGCCCGCGTTGGTGCGCGAGTCCGACAAGAACACGAGGCCCGCTTTGAGTTTGATGCCGACGCAGTAAGTCATAACAATTTTTTCAGTTGATACAGAGCGTCCAACGCATCGCGTGGACTGAGTTTGTCGGGGTCGATCTCGCCCAGCTTGGCTTGCAGTGGGCTGGGGCCCACATCGTCTTGCAAGGGCGGTGGTGCAAAGAGGTCGACCTGCACCTTGGATGCATCAGCACCCGCTTCAAGCGAGGCCAGCGCATGGCGGGCGTGGTTGAGTACAGCGGTGGGCATGCCCGCCAAACGGGCCACTTGAATCCCGTAGCTGCGGCTGGCAGGGCCGGGTTGAATTTCGTGCAAGAACACAATGCTCGCGCCCGATTCAGCCGCACTCACATGCACGTTCACCGCGGCGCGGTGGTTGGCCGGGAATTCGGTGAGTTCAAAGTAATGCGTGGCAAACAGCGTGAAGGCTTGGGTCTTGTCGTGCAAGTGCGTGGCAATGCCGCTGGCCAAGGCCAGGCCGTCAAAGGTGGAGGTGCCACGGCCAATCTCGTCCATCAACACCAAGCTGTGCGGTGTGGCGGCGTGCAAGATTTGCGCAGCCTCGGTCATCTCCAGCATGAAGGTCGATTGCGCGTTGGCCAAATCGTCGGCCGCGCCAATGCGGGTGTGGATGGCGTCGATGGGGCCAAGTCGGCACGACGTGGCAGGCACATGGCTGCCGATGCTGGCTAGCAACACGATGAGGGCCACTTGGCGCATATAGGTCGATTTACCGCCCATGTTGGGGCCGGTGATGACTTGCATGCGGTGGTTGTGACCCAGCCGCGTGTCGTTGGCAATGAAGGTTTTGGCCGCACCGCCAGCCACCACGCCATGCGTTTCGGCCAAGCGGGCTTCGACCACGGGGTGGCGGCCTTGTGTGATGTCGATGCACGGTGTTTTGACAAACTCAGGTGCGCACCAACCCAGTGTGAGCGAGCGTTCAGCCAAGGCGCACAGCGCGTCGAGCGTGGCCACGGCTTGTGCCAAGCGGGTGAGGGCCGGCACGAACTGTTGCAAGGTGTCGAGCAGTTGCTCGAACAAAAACTTCTCGCGGGCCAAGGCGCGTTCTTGCGCGCTGAGGGCCTTGTCTTCAAAGGCTTTGAGCTCGGGCGTGATGAAGCGCTCAGCGTTCTTCAAGGTTTGGCGACGTGTGTAGTCTGCCGGCACTTTGTCGATTTGGCCTTGCGTGACCTCGATGTAAAAGCCATGCACTTTGTTGAACTGCACGCGCAAGTTGGCAATGCCGGTGCGCTCGCGTTCGCGCGCTTCGAGTTCGAGCAGGAAGCCATCGCAGTTGTTTTGGATGGCGCGCAGCTCATCCAGGTCTGCGTCGTAGCCGTGGCCAATCACGCCACCGTCGCGCACCAGCACAGCAGGCTCGGGCAGCAAAGCGCGTTCGAGCAATGCACCGCATTCAGGTGGTACGCCCATGTCTTGGGCGATTTGCACCAGCAACGTGGGCGGCAGAAGCGAGGGCGGCAGAGCGCTCTGCTGCGTGTCCCCCGCTCGCTGCGCGAGCTCCTCCTTTACCTTCGCAGAGCGCTCCACCGCCCTCGCTTCTGAGGCGATAGGAATCAGCGGTTGAATGCGCAATGCCTTTTGCAACGCTTGACCCAAGGACACCAATTCACGCGGACGCGCTTGGCGCAGCGACACGCGAGCGCTGATGCGTTGCACATCGCCCGAGCCTTTGAGGGCGTCGCGCAGCACTTTGTAGCTTTGCATGTGCGGGTCTTGCAGTTCGGCAATGGCGGCCAAACGCTGCATGGCTTGCGTGCGGTCACGCTCGGGCGAGAGCAGCCAGCTCTTGAGCTGGCGGCTGCCCATGCCCGTCATGCAGGTGTCGAGCAAAGAGAACAAGGTGGGCGAATCTTCGCCACGCAGTGTCTGAGTCAGCTCGAGGTTGCGGCGGGTGGTGAGGGGCAAGTCGATCAGCGCATCGTTGCGGGCCACGTACACGCCGTGCACATGGGTGAGGGCGCGGCCTTGGGTGTGTTCGGCGTAGGCCAGCAGCGCAGCGGCAGCGGCGTGGGCTTGCACCACGTCTTGTGCGTTCCAGGCGTTGAGGGACGCGGCTTGCAAATGTTCCAGCAGTTTGCGGCCGCCCAACGCGGCATCAAACTGAAAAGCTGGGCGCACTTGGGTGGGGAGGCCGAGTTGGCTGCAAAAGTTTTTCAGCTGTTGCTCAAATGCGGGGCTGACCTCGGCGCTGTAAATGATTTCGCTGGGTGCCACACGGGCAATCCACGTCGGCAGATCTGAGGTGTCACACTCAGCCAAATGCACCAAGCCTTGGGTGACGCTGAGCCACGCCAAGCCACAGCCATGGCGGTCGCTTTGGTGGATGGCCAGCACATAGGCTTCGGTTTTGTCGCTCAGCAGTGCACTGTCGGTCAGCGTGCCGGGGGTGACCACGCGCACCACTTTGCGCTCGACCGGGCCTTTGCTGGTGGCGACGTCGCCCACTTGTTCGCAAATCGCGACCGATTCACCGAGTTTGATGAGGCGTGAGAGGTAGGTTTCGAGCGAATGAAACGGCACACCAGCCATCACCACCGGCTCGCCGTTGGACTGGCCGCGCTGCGTGAGCGTGATGTCGAGCAGGCGTGTGACCTTCTCGGCATCGGCAAAGAACACCTCGTAAAAGTCGCCCATGCGGTAGAACAACAGCGTCTCGGGATGGTTCGCTTTGAGCCCCAAGTACTGCTGCATCATGGGCGTGTGCCCAGACAAGTCCGGTCCGGATGCCTTGGGCGATAAATTCTCTTTTGACATCGGTGAGGGGGCTGAACGGAGCGACTGGAAAAAATGGGCTGACGCGAATCCCTGCTATTTTGACACTGTCGAGCAGGACCAGCGCCCCGGCTGGCGCCGACGCACCTTGGACGGCGTGCGTTGCAGTTTTGCTCTTTTAGAAACTGCGGATGTGATCCACCGGGTCATCACACCGCGCGACCTGTCCGGCGAGGGCGCTGGCGCAGGCGATGTTCGCGCCTTGCCGTGCAAACAGGGGCAGCTTGTGCAGGGGGGCGGAGATGGTGTGGGTTTGTCCCGCGGCAAAGCGCTCGCGGGTTTCAAAGTCAAACCAAGACTCGCCCTTGGGCAGTTGCGGCAAATACACCTCACGCGTGGTTTGGCTTGCATGCACCACCGGGGCGACCAGCAACCAAGCGCCGAGCATGAAGTCGTCACAGTCTTCAAAGCACTGCGCGTCATCGGGGAAGTCGTAAAACGTGGGCCGAATGATGGGCTCGTGGTGTGACGAGGCCCGCTCAAACAAAGACCACAAATAAGGCATCAGGGTGTAGCGCAATTCAATGGCGCGAATCACATCGTCTTTGACCTCAGGGTGCATCCACGGCAAGTTGCTGACATTGCCGGGCTTCCATGAGTTCATCACCATGCGCGGGTTGAGGCAGCAGGCTTGAACCCAGCGTAAAAACAATTCAGGCTCGGGCAAGGGGCCGTAAAAACCACCCACATCGTGGCCAACATTGAACATGCCTGACAAGCTCATTTGCAAGCCTGTGCGGATGTTCCATTTCAGAGTTCGCCAGCTGGTGGTGTTGTCGCCCGACCAGGTTTGGGCATAGCGTTGAATGCCCGGCGGGCCCGCGCGTGTGACAGTGAACACCTGGGCACGACCCACGGCTTGTTCTTGGGCTTCAAAGGTGGCGCGTGTCATCAGCAAGCCATGCAAGGGCCGAGAGCGATGCATGGCAATGGCGTGTCCCCAGCCGTTGGATTGCGCGTCTTCGTTGAGGATGGCGTACTCGTTGTTGTCGTTCCAACCGGCGTCGATGCCCATATCCAGGATTTGCGCCTTGAGTTGGCTTTGCCACCACTGCACCGCCTTGGGGTTGGTGAAGTCCAGATGGGCGCCTTGTCCGTCCCAGTAGGGCTCCACCACGGCGTGATGCGCCGTGTCTTGAATGAAGCGCCCGGCTTGGAGGTGATCTTCGAAGGCGGGATGGTCGTCCAACAAGCAGGGTTTGATGTTGGCGACCAAGTGCATGCCATGGGCATGAAATTTTTGGTTCAAGGATTGGGGGTCCGGAAACTTGTCGTGATTCCAGGTGAACACATAGCGGCGTTTGCCACGGCTTGAATAGCCCGAGCCGTAATGAAAGGCCGACACCGGCACTTTGTGCTGTTGGGTCAGGTCAATGAAGTTTGAGAGCTGATTTTGCGCATCGGGCGCATCGGCCAAGCCCATGGCGGTTTGCGCATAGCCCACGCTCCAGCGCGGGGGCAGATGGGTACCACCGATCAAGGTCATGAATTGCTGAATGACTTCTGCCGGTGTGTTGCCCACCATCAGGTAGTAGTCAAGGTCGCCGTCGTCGATGTCGACGTAGCGGTAAAAGTCGTGGTAGTTGTCGTGCTCGCAACCAAAGTCAAACGTACAGCTGGCCAAGGTGTCGTAGTACAGACCCAGCCATTGCCCGTTGGGGGTGCGGCTGAGCACAAAGGGCCAGTGCTTGTAGAGCGGGTCGCCGTGCTCGGGGTCGTAGCCCAAGGAGTCCATGGCCAAGGTGCGCAAGCGTCGGCCACTGAGGTTCAGCGGGCCTGTTTTATCGCCCAAGCCGTAAAACTTTTCAGCGTCATCACGTTGGGTGTAATGACGCAGTGCGCCTGTGCGCTTGTCGCTCAGGTAGGCACTGGTGCTGCGGTCAGACAGCACCACCGTTTCTTGTCCTGCGTGCTGCCAATGCCAGACCAAGCGCAACGGCTGGGTGTGCAACTCCACGCGCAAGCACGGCGTGGACACGCTGCTGCATTCATTGCGCTGTTCGTGCGTCACAGCAGGTGTGGCGAAGCAAGACACATCATCACGGTGGCGGCCTTGCCACGGCACATCGTTGTGCGCTTGGGCCGTCACGGGTGCCACTGCCCAGGTGTGGGGTTCTCGGTAGCCGTCTTGGGGTTGCAGGGTGACACGCGCCATGCGGTCGCTGACAAAACGCACACGCAGATTGCCGCGTGAGGGGAGTTGGGCATCCGCACCGTGCGCGTGCGCTACCCATTGTTCTGCGGTCCAGGGGGTCATGCGTGATTTCCTAAGGCTTGGCCATCGGCGTCAAAGGTGTGGATGTGCTTGCCAAGCGTTTTCAAAGACAGGGTTTGATGCAGTGCCGGCGGTGCAGTGTCTTGCAGCAGGGCTTCAATTTTGGTGCCGTCTTGCAAGGTGGCTTGCACCAAGGTTTGAGAGCCCATGTACTCGGTGTTGGTCACGGTGACCGCCAACCCTTCATGTGCGTCACACCGCATGAAATGTTCGGGTCGAATGCCCAAGGTGTGTGCGTGTGCAGGGGTGTGGAACGAATCGGCGGGCTGGCCCGACAAGCTGGCCACGGGAATGAAGTTCATGCGTGGACTGCCAATGAAGCCCGCCACAAAGGTGTTGGTGGGGCGCTCGTAGAGCTCTTGGGGAGAGCCGACTTGCTCGATGCGGCCTTGGCGCAACACCACGATGCGATCGGCCAAGGTCATGGCTTCGACTTGATCGTGGGTGACGTAGACCATGGTCGCGCCTAGGCGCTGGTGCAACTCACGCAACTCGCTGCGCATGGAGACACGCAGTTCGGCATCGAGGTTGGACAAGGGTTCGTCGAACAAAAATATTTTCGGCTCGCGCACAATCGCGCGGCCAATGGCAACGCGTTGGCGCTGACCGCCCGAGAGTTGTGTGGGGCGTCGGTCCAGCAGTTGGTCCAGGCGCAGCAGTTGCGCGGTGGTGGTTACTTTCTGGTCGATCAGGTCTTTGCGCATGCCCATGTTTTCCAGGCCAAACGCCATGTTGGCGTGCACACTCATGTGCGGGTACAGCGCATAGGACTGAAACACCATGGCACAACCCCGGTCAGCTGCAGACACGGTGTTGACCACCTGTTTGTCGATCAAGATGTCGCCCGAGCTCGGGTCTTCCAAGCCGGCGATCATGCGCAGCAAGGTGGATTTGCCGCAGCCCGACGGCCCCACAAAGACCATGAATTCGCCGTGCTGGACGTTCAGGTCAATGTGTTGGATGACGTGGGTGGCCCCAAACGATTTGGTGACGGCGTGAAGTTCAAGCGTGGACACAGCAATTCCAGAGTTATTTGACACCGGCGCTGGCAATGCCAGTGGTGATGTAGCGCTGCAAGAACGCAAACACCAAGGTGATGGGGAGCAAGGTGATGACGGTCATAGCCAGCAGGTAATGCCATTGGGTGTTGAGTTCACCTTGGAATGAATTCAAGGCCAGTTGCAAGGTGAAGAATTCAGATTTGGACAAGACGATCAGTGGCAACAAGAAATCGTTCCAGCGCCACATGACCGAGAAAATGGCCAACACCGCCAAGGCGGGCGCACTCAAGGGCAAGACGATGCGCCAGTAAATGCGCCATTCGCTGGCGTGGTCCATGCGTGCGGCTTCGAGCAATTCGTCAGGAATGGTGAGCATGTATTGGCGCAGCAAAAACACACCGGTGGGCGTAGCGACCGCTGGCCAAATGACGCCCCACAAACTGTTGAGCAAACCGACCGAGTTGATGACCAAGAAAATCGGTACCAACACAATGGTGGGTGGAATCATCAAGGTGGCGATGATGAGCAGAAAAACGGTTTTTTGGCCCTTGAATTGGTATTTAGAGAGGGCAAATGCCGCCATCGAATTAAAGAGCAGGGTCAAGGCCGTCGCCACCACGGTGATGAACACACTGTTGAACAAATACGTGCCAAAGGCAAACTTGCCGAACAGCTCGGTGTAGTTGCGGGTGGCAAAACTCAATTCACGCAGCGGCTGGCGTTGCTGAATGTTGACCTGAACCGTTTCTGTGGGATGCGCTGGGTCCACCATGGTGGCCATGATGCCGATGCGGCTGATTTGCGCCATCGGTTTGACCTCGCCCTGTTCGGTGGTCACCGCGAATAAAGGCAAGGGTTGTGGGTAGTTGTCCAGCTGCACCGTGCGTTGGGCGTAGGGCAAGAAGGTGGGGGGGAACTCGCCAATCGCCGCTTCGGTTTTGAAGGACGACATGAGCAACCACACCACCGGTGCAAACAGGGTGAACAAGCCAATCACCAAATACGCATAACTCAAGCCATCGGTCCAGCCAAAGCGTTGGGCGTGCCGTGTGCGGGTTAGAAATTTCAGCCACATATCAGCGCACTTTCTGTCCCGCATCTTTGGCGCGGGTGAGTTTGAGTTGCAACAACGTGAGCATGATCAATCCCGCAGCCAAGGCCAGCGACGCTGCAGCGGCCAGGCCGTACAAATGGATTTGTTCGGCAAACCCTGTTTGGTAAATGAATTGCACGATGAAGGTGGTGGCCGAGCCGGGGCCACCGCCGGTCAGCACAAACACCTCGTCAAACACCTGCACCGCACGGATCATGGCCAGCACCAGCACCACGATCAGATTGGGCATGAGCAAGGGCAGGGTGATGCGGGTCAGGGTGCGCCAAGGCGAGGCCTTGTCCATCAGTGCGGCTTCGTACACGTCTTTGGGAATGGCTTGCAGGCCGGCCAGCAAAATCAGGGTGTAAAAGCCCATGTGCGCCCAGATGGAGACAAAGATCGTCCAAAAGAAAGCCCAGTGCCGATCGGTCAACCAATCGGCAGGGGTTTGACCTGCCGATACCAACACCGCGTTGAAGACACCTTGGCTTTGCAGCAGCCATTTCCAGATCAGAGCCACCACCACGGGGGACAGAAGCACGGGGTAGAAGAACACGCCACGCCAAAAGCCGCGGCCGATGATGTTGCGGTTCAGCACCAAGGCAGTGAGCAAGGAGAAAAACACCATCAAGCTGACCTGAATGCCACTGAACTTCAAGGTGTTGCCGATGGCGCGCCAGAACACGTCTTTGCGACAGCTTTGGAAATCAAAGTAATCCCGGCATTCAAACAGAATTTGAAAGTTTTCCAGCCCTGAATAAGGTCGCTCCGATGGCAGCAAAGCCACGCCCGCCGAGGTGGCGTAGAAGACATTGATCACGATGGGCAAAAACGTGAACACCCCAAACACCAACAAATTGGGGGCCACAAACAGCCAAGCCAGCCGCGACTGACCCAGCCATTTCTGGCTGAGTCGGAAGAGGGGTTCGAAAAGATTAAAGAAAAACGCGAGAAAACGCACAGGGCCGGCTTACTTCTGCGCTTGTTTCACGGCGTCTTGCATGTCGGCGTTGATTTTGCTGAGGGCTTCGTCGGTGCTCAACTCACCCACCAAGGCTTGCGTGACGCGTGAGACGGTGGGCAACATCAGGGCACGGTTGTACTTGTAGCCTTGGAACTTGTAAGCCACAGGCGACAACTGAGCAACACCGGTGCCAAACACGCCGAGGGCGGCGCGTGCGGCAGGTTGTGCGTTGACGTAGTTCACGCCTTTTTTGGCCAATCCGGCGTGTGCAGGAATGTTGTTGGTCTTGGCGATGAAATCGGCATAGTTCGCCTCAGCCGCCATGAAGTTCAAGAAAGCCGCAGTCTCTTTGGGGGACTTGCTGGTTTTCAACGCCACCCAAGCGGCGCCACCAGGAATGCCGGTGCAGGCGGCTTTGCCACAGGGGTTGGGCACAGCCACCCAGTCAAACTTGGTGCCAATGTCTTTTTGCAAGCGGTTGATTTGCCACGAACCCGACAACACCATGACGGTGTTGCCGTTGATGAATTCGCCAATCGAGTCGGCATAGGTGGAGCCACCCGAGCCTGCCCACACTTCTTTGAGCATGGTGCCGTCTTTGTGCCAAGCGACAAACTGGTTGACGGTGGTTTTGTAGCCCGCGTCGAGCGTGAGCTCACCTTTGGCATCGAAAATGGCCGCGCCGTTGCTGATGGCTGGGCCGGCAAAGCGGTGGCCGGAGCGGTCCCATGCCATGGCGGCTTTGGTTTGCGTGGCTTTGGCCACTTTGTTGGCGGCGGCCACCCACTCATCCCATGTGGCTTTGGGGCCTGGCAGCGCCACCTTGGCTTGTTCAAACAAGGTTTTGTTGACGTAAGGGCCGGTCATGGTCAGCTGCGACATGAAACCGTGAATGCCTTTGTCGCCCGGTGTGGGGCTCAACCAAGCGGCGGTGCTGCCAAATTGGGTGTCGAAGTACTTGCGGTCTTTGAGGTGGGGCGCAATGTCCATGTAGAACTTGGACAAGCCGCCCAAATCGGTCACACGGGCAATGTCAGGGCCTTGGCCTGCGGCCAGTTGAACCGGCAGCTGCTCCACGATGGTTTTGTAGGGCACGGTGTCCACAACGATTTTGACGCCGGGGTTTTGTGCCTCAAACTTTTTGGCCAATTCGGCCGTGACATCGCACTCCACACCGTCTTGGTAGCACATGACGCGAACTTCTTGCGCTTGGGCGGACAAAGCCCCTGCAGCGAGCAGCGCCAGGCTCAGGGCTTGAAATGTACGGCGACGAAATGGAAATGAGAGCGTGGACATGGCAGACACCTTGAATGATTCGTATGACGAATGATAGAGGCGTGCCAGGCCATGGCGGGCCCAGGTTTTCCCGGGAATACCCTTGGTCCAGCGTTTTACAGCGGCGCGTCTGGCGCTGGGCGTGAAACGCCGAGGGTTTTGGCCGCTTCTGCCACGTCGCGCTTGTCGTCCGCACCGGCGAACTTGGAGTACTTGTGCAGCACGGGCACGAGTTGGGCGTAAATACGGGGGTTGGCGGCCAAGCATTCTTTTTGTTCGAGGAAGTTGGCGTCGCCCGTGAAGTTACCCACCAAACCACCGGCCTCGGTGATCAGCAAAGCGCCTGCCGCCATGTCCCAAGGCTGCAAGCCCGTTTCAAAGAAACCGTCGCTGAAGCCTGCGGCCACATAGGCCAAATCCAGCGCGGCTGCGCCTGGGCGGCGCAAGCCGGCGGTGCGTTGCATCACATCGCCCATCAAACGCAGGTATTTGTCGAAGTCGTCTTCGGGGCGGAAGGGAAAGCCGGTGGACAGCAAGCACTCGTTCAAGCGGGTGCGTTTGCTCACGCGGATGCGGCGGTCATTCAAAAATGCGCCCCGGCCTTTGCTGGCGGTGAACAAATCGTTGCGGGTGGGGTCAAAGACCACGGCCTGCTCAAGTTTGCCGCGCACTTGCAGGGCAATGCTCACGCAGTAGACCGGGAAGCCGTGGATGAAGTTGGTGGTGCCGTCCAGAGGATCGATGATCCAAATATGGTCTGCGTTCGGGTTACCGTGGGTCGAGCCAGACTCTTCGGCCAAGATGCCGTGGTCGGGGTAAGCGGTCAACAGAGTCTCGATGATGACGCGTTCGCTGTTTTGGTCCACTTCGGTCACAAAGTCGTTCACTTGCTTTTGCGAAATACGCACAGCCTCCACGTCCAGCGCAGCGCGGTTGATGATGGCGCCTGCGGCGCGTGCAGCCTTAACGGCCACGTTGAGCATGGGATGAATAGTGGACGACATAGATTGTGTGAAGAGCTGAGCCCAAGGGGCGAAAATGAAGCCCGGCGATGCGGGCGGCGACAATGAGAGAGATTTTACGCGCTCAGACTGACAAACGCCCATGAAAACCCGCTTCATCCTCATCAACACCAGCCACGCCGGTAACGTAGGCGCCACGGCGCGAGCCATGAAGGTCATGGGTTTCACCGATTTGGTGCTGGTGGCGCCCCGTTGGGACAATGTACTGCGCCGCGAAGAAACCATCCAGCGTGCCAGTGGCGCCTTGGACGTGCTGGCCCATGCCCGCATCGTGACCAGTTTGGAGGAGGCCGTGGACGGTCTGCACCACCTGTGTGCCACGGCCATGACGCCGCGCGACTTTGGTCCGCCCACCTTGGCGCCGCGTCCGCACTTTGCGGCCCTGGCGGCTGAGCATTGCCAAGACCCAGACTATGGCGTGGGCTTTTTATTCGGTTCCGAGCGCTTTGGCATGCGCAACGAAGACGTGTACCGCTGCCACACCTGCCTGAGCATTCCGACCGATCCGACCTTCGGGTCTTTGAATTTGGGCGCAGCCGTGCAAGTGCTGGCGTATGACTGGCGACAAGCCCTAGGCGGCTTTTTTGCCGCGTCTGAAGCGGCTGATGTCGCACCCTTGGCCGACGCCCAGCAAATCGCAGGCTTGCTCGACCACTGGCAACAATCACTGACAGATATTGGGTTTTTAGACCCCGAATCACCGAAGAAGTTGATGCCGCGTTTGAACCAGCTGTTTAACCGTGCACAAGTCACGCAAGAGGAAATTCACATCTTGCGTGGCATTGCCAAGGCCATGTCGCAAGCGTCCAGCAAACCTGCGGATGGGCAACGATAATCCAATCACTATGTTTTCACGCCTACGCTCTGATGTTCAATGCATTTTGGACCGCGACCCGGCCGCACGAAGCCGCTGGGAGGTTCTGACCTGCTACCCCGGTTTGCATGCGGTGTTGTTGCACCGCTTGGCGCATGGTTGCTGGAACATGGGGCTCAAGTGGCTCGGTCGTTTTATTTCGCACCTTTCACGCTGGTTCACCGGGATTGAAATTCATCCAGGCGCCAAGATTGGCGAGCGCGTGTTTTTTGACCATGCCATGGGCGTGGTGGTGGGCGAAACTGCCGAAATTGGCGACGGCTGCACGATTTACCAAGGCGTGACCTTGGGCGGTACCTCGCTGTACAAGGGAACCAAGCGGCATCCCACCTTGGGCAAGAACGTGGTGGTCAGCGCTGGCGCCAAAGTGCTCGGTGGCTTCGAAGTGGGTGACAACGCCAAAATCGGCAGCAATGCCGTGGTCATCAAGCCTGTGCCTGCTGGCGCCACGGCAGTGGGCATTCCGGCCCGCATCATTCCATCCAAGGCTGGCGAGAGCGCGGATGTGTCGGGTGCGCAACCCAAGTTCAGTGCCTATGGCATCACCCAAGAAGACGATCCGGTGAGCCAAGCCTTGCGTGGCTTGATTGACAACGCCTCGACCCAAGAACACCAAATTGCCTTGCTGTGGCAAGCGATTGAAAAACTCTCCGCCGATCAAGCCAAGCCCGATTGCGTGCCCAGCGATGCTGCGCGTCAAGAGCATTTTGAGGCCGCGCGTATCAACCAATTGTTGGATTGACCGCATGCGGTTCTTGAATATCTACCCCTTGCGCATCTTGGCCACTTTGGGTCATGACGGCGTGTTTGAGGGGCAGTTCACATTCAATGTGGAGCAATACGGCTTGATGTTTCAAGAGACCGTCTGTGACGTGACCTTCAGCCCCAACCCGCTCAGCATTGACGAGTGGCAACTGCATGTTGAACCCATCTCAGCGGTAGAGATTCAATTTTTCGATAAGTTTGTTCAGGCGCTGAACCACTACTTGTTCCACGTCCTGCATTTCGTACCGAACAAGTACGCCTCAGGCAAAGAGCTGCCCAGCATCAAGCTGTTCTTTGACGATATTTACTTTGACATGTCGGGCGACGAGCCCAAGCTGGAAAAGATCAAAAAGCCTTAAACGCGTTTGGCTTAAACCCGTTTGCTGTTGAGCGCGGTTTTAGGACGCCAGCCTTTGCAAAACTCGTCGCGGGTTTCCATATAAGGCCCACCGATCAAATCGATGCAGTAGGGCACCGCAGCGAAGATGCCATCCACCACTTGCTTACCCTGCGCGTCCTTGAGTCCACCCAAGGTTTCTTGAATCGATTTGGGCTGGCCGGGCAGGTTGATGATCAGGCATTCGTCACGAATCACCGCCACTTGGCGCGACAAAATCGCTGTGGGCACAAAACGCAAACTGATCTGGCGCATTTGTTCACCAAAGCCTGGCATTTCTTTGTGGGCCACGGCCAAAGTGGCTTCAGGCGTCACATCACGTTTGGCCGGGCCTGTGCCGCCGGTGGTCAGCACCAGGGCGCAGCCCATGTCGACCAACTCAATCAAGGCGGGGCTGATGATGGCTTTGTCGTCGGGGATCAGGCGTTCCACAAACTCAATCGGGTTGTACAAGGCGTGGCCTAGCCAATCGCGCAAGGCGGGTAGGCCTTTGTCCTCGTAAGTGCCACTGGATGCGCGGTCGCTGATGGACACAATGCCAATTTTGATCGTGTCGCAACGTGGGTCGGGGGTGGGCAAAGCAGAGGTGTTCATGGCTTGTAGGCCTCGTCATCGTCTTCGGGCGTGCGTGCAGCGTCTTCGGTTTGGTTGAGGTGCTCTTTGACGAGCTGAAAAATTTCCCGGTACGCGCGGCCTTGGCGCGGCAACAAACCTTTGGCCACATCGGCTTTGGAGGTTGTGTCGTCTTTGCGTGCTTGGCGCACCAAGGCGCGCAGCTGCTGGCTGTCGGTGTTGGGGTGTTCGGTCATCCATGCCAATACGGCTTGGTCATCGGCGATCAGGCGGTCGCGCCAGTGCTCAGCCAGGTGCAAGGCCAAGGTGTCGCGGGTGCTGCCCATGCGTTGCTCGTTGAGGGCGTCTTGAACTGCCGCAATCGCGTCTTCGCTCAACTTGCGCATCAGCTTGCCCACGTACTGCATTTGACGGCGCTTGCCTTCAAAGTTGGTGATGCGGCGGGCTTCGGCCAGCGCCTCGCGCAGCTGGTCTGTGATGTGGCCTTGCGCATGCAGGCGTTCCGACAAGTCGTTGCGCAGTGTGAGCATTTCGACGCCCAGGTCTTGGCGTTCGTCGCTGTCTTTTTTGCGATCGGTTCGGCTCAAGCCCTCGGTGCCTTTGAGCTCGGCTTTGAGTTCCAGGTCGAGTTCGCTGCCTTCGGCCACAAATTGGCCGCGGACGAAATAACCTTTTTTGGGTTTACGTGACATAAATAGGGGAGCTTGGGGTGGGCAGTTTGACCTTCAACACGAAGGGAAACGCAGTGACAAGTATCATAGCCGCCGATATGACCCAAGCCTCCAAAACACCCGCACCTTCCCACACGCCTGCCCAAGGTTTCAGCTACAGCCGCGAACATTTCGAATCGCTGGTCGATGCGGCCTTGAAGCACGCCAAAAAACTGGGCGCCACCGATGCCGGTGCCGAAGCCTCTGAAGGCTGCGGTTTGAGCGTCTCTGTGCGCAAAGGCGAGTTGGAAAACGTGGAACGCAACCGCGACAAATCGCTGGGCGTCACGGTGTATCTGGGTAACCGCCGCGGCAACGCCAGCACCTCTGACTTTTCTGAGGCTGCGATTGAACGCACCGTACAAGCCGCTTACGACATTGCGCGTTTCACCGCCGAAGACCCCGTGGCGGGTTTGCCAGACGAAAAAGACATTGCCCAGCAGCAACCTGATTTGGATTTGTTCCACCCCTGGAACATCACCAGCGCCGATGCCGCCACCTTGGCTTTGCGCTGCGAAGCGGCGGCCATGCAAACCGACAAACGCATCACCAACAGCGAAGGGGCTGCGGTGTCGGCCCAGCAAAGCCATTTTTTCAGCGCGCACACGCACGGCTTTCGCGGCGGCTACGCCAGTTCGCGCCACAGCATTTCGGTGGCCCCCATTGCGGGTAAGGGCGACGACATGCAACGCGACGCTTGGTACAGCTCCATGCGTTCAGCCGCAGAGTTGTCTTCCCCCGAAGCCGTGGGGCGTTATGCGGCCGAGCGCGCCTTGAGCCGTTTGAAGTCACGCAAGATCGCCACCACCCAATGTCCGGTGTTGTTTGAAGCCCCTGTGGCCGCAGGTTTGCTGGGTGGTTTTGTGCAAGCGGTGAGCGGCGGTGCGCTGTACCGCAAAAGCACGTTCTTGCTCGACTCCTTGGGTAAAACTGTGTTTCCAAAACACATCGACATTTTGGAAGACCCCTTTGTGATGCGCGGCAAAGGCAGCTCGCCGTTTGACGAAGAGGGCGTGACCACCCGAGCCCGCCGCGTGGTGGATGCGGGCCGTGTGGAAGGCTATTTCTTGAGCACCTATTCGGCGCGCAAGTTGGGCATGCCCACCACGGGCAATGCCGGTGGCTCGCACAACCTGGTCATGCAATCGCGCCACACAAAACGAGGCGACGATCTGGACGCCATGTTGAAAAAACTCGGCACCGGTTTGTTTGTGATTGAGCTCATGGGTCAAGGCGTCAACTACGTCACGGGCGACTATTCGCGCGGCGCCAGTGGTTTTTGGGTGGAAAACGGTGAAATCGCCTTTCCTGTGCAAGAGATCACCATCGCTGGCAACCTCAAAGACATGTTCCAAGGCATTCAAGCCATTGGTGCAGACGCCTACAACATGGGCGCCAAAACCATTGGCTCTGTGTTGATCAACCGCATGAAGGTGGCGGGCAGCTGATGCCCGAGGTTCGACTGGCACACCTCGGCGTGGCGCTGGTTTCGGGCTTGGCGTTCAGCCTGTCTTTTCGGCTGAACCAGTATTTTGATGATTGGTTTGTCTACACCCCGGGCATCAGTTTTTTGTTCATTCCTGCGGGGGTGAAGCTGCTTGCAGTTTTGGTCGGGCGTTGGCCAGCCATCCTTGGTCTCTTGGTGGCGGGTGTGTACCTAGGCGCTGGCATTTGGCCAGATTTGTCTAGGAGTGCGGTGTTTTACTTCGCCTTTGTCAGCTTGATGACCTATCCCATTTCCGCATTTTTGGTGATGCGTTGGCTTCACATTCAAACCGATTTGAGCAACTTGCGTTATCCACATATCGTGGTCTTGTCGTTGGCTGCCAGTGTGTGCAATGGGGTGGTTCACAACTGGGTTTATATGGTGCAAGGCGTGAGCTCGGTCGATGTTTTGTGGTCACAAAGTGCTGCCATGGCACTGGGTGACTTCATGGGGTGTTTTGTGGTGGTGTCGTTGTTTCACACCTTGGCCGTGCTGTTGAAAATGCAGCGCAGCCGGATGAAATAACGATCAATCTGACTGCGCGCTACACACGTCGGCGAAGCATGCGTCGCAACTCTGCGGATTGGATGGATGCCACCTCGAAAGCGGGTGAATCCAACGCATCATTGATCGTTTTTTTGAGGAAACGAGTGGTTTCCTGATTCACGGTCTCACGTTCGTTGTCGACCGTGATCATGTGGTAGCTGTCACCTAAATAGAGAATTTCTTTGTGCTGCGATGCAATGTGCTGGTAAGCCCATTCGGCATTGCGCATGTGCACCGTCTCATCGTCTGCGGCATGGATGAACAAGGTCGGGCAGTCAATTCGCTGCACATGGGCACGCGCTTCTCGAATCAGTTGTCGCCCTTGTGTGACGTTCTCAAAAGGCAAATAGTCTGCCCCTGACTCGGAAATATGGTCTTTGGACAGGGCGCGCTTGACCATGGCGCGCATCTCTGGATTTTTGATGCCGTAAGGTTCCGCTTCTGCATAACGGTAACGTTCGGCAAACGGTAACCAATTGGAAATGTTCAGCAAAAAGCTGTACCAAGGAATGGCCCAGCCGTCGTAGGCCAGTGCAGTCGATAGCAGCACCATGCTGGTGATGCGTTCTCGTTGTGCCAGCACCATGGCCAAGGTAGCCCCCATGGACAAGCCCACGACTGACACAGTCTCATAGCGCTTGCGAAGGTCCCACACATACTGCTGTACTTGCTCTACCCAGTTCTGCCATGTACCGCACTCAGTACCGAAACAGTAGGTTGGAATATTGGGCGCAAACACAGACAGTCCGGCGTGATGCAAATCCTTCGCGAGCCGTGAAAGTTCCAGCGCATTGGCACCCAGCCCATGTAACATCAAGACGCAGTGGTCACCGCCAACGAGGTCGATGTCTTCATGCGGTTTGATAAGGTGGTTCATGCGTATTCAAAATTCAAAATCGTGGGTCAGGTTTTCGTTTCAACAGTCCCTCTTGGGCACCTGCTTGATGTTGGTGGGGGCATTCTTGATTCGGTATCTCTTACAACCCTACATTGAGCCCTATGCACCTTTCCACTTTTTCATCGTAGCATGCCTATTTATTTCATATTTATATGGATATAAGTTGGCGTTGATCGCGACCGTGATCAGTTCTTTATTAGGCAGCTATTTTTTTGTCAAACCTTATTTCACGCTGGGCCCTGCCTCGGTGAGTGATGTGATTCAGTTTTTCAATTTTTCATTCGTCACGTTTGTTTCAATCTTGCTCATTGAACATTTGCAACGTACTGCGTATGCACGCGACATGACGCTCAAAATCATGGATTCACGCCACAAGATCACGCTGTACCGTGAGAACGACCGGATTTATTTTTCTAAGAAAAACAGCGAAGCATGGGCGATTTTGGAAGAAATTCTCACGGACTTTGACGACATCATCTTGCTTCAATTTGCCCAAGCACCGGTCAAACTAGAGTCCTTGTTCCTGGCGTTGGCAAACAGCCCCCCTCGCTTGGAGACTGAAACTCAATGGCAGTCCTTGCTACACCCCGAAGACGTAGGCGTTTTGATGTCTCGTCTGGCAGCACCGGTCCGTGCCATCGGTGAAACAGCCAACTTCACACTTCGTTTTGTGAACCAAACCACGAGCGCACCGTGTGCGGTGCAAATGGAGTCCTACAGCTTCATGGGGCAACCCTTGAAGATTTTGCGAATTGTCAGAGACTGATATGAATGCTTGGCATCGTTTCATGGCTGTGTGGTGCGCTGCGCTGGGTGTGTGTGTGAATGTCTGTGCGCAACAAGGCATGACGCTGCCCGATAAGAAAGAAGTGACGCTGGGGCTGAGCCGTACCAATCAATCGTTGTTGCATGGTGTGCTGATCAATTACAAAAATGACCTCACGCTCAATGTCAACTATGAAAATGCAAAAGGCTTTGCCAGCATTCAAAACGGTGTGGGCGTGTGGCTGGTGCGCGAGGAGCTGGTGAAAGCCGGTGTCGGCGTGAACTACATGATGGGCCGGCAAGAGGCAGCAGATCGTCGTTACAGTGGCATGGGCGATGTGCCAGGATCGGCCATGAGCTATGTCTGGGGCGAATGGCAGCCCATTCAAGACGCGATCACCCTCTACGGCAACTTCGGTGACTCTTGGAACTCGTCCAACGGCAAGCTGGCCCAATGGGGCATGACCTTAGGCTTTCCGGTCTTGCAAACGGTCAACGGGTTTGCCGATGTCTCGCGTTCATGGGGCGATCAGCGCTATGTGCAACGCTTTTATGGCGTGAGTTCAAGCCAAACCACCTTGTCGGGCTATCGACCTTTCACAGCCCCAAGCGCGGGCACTTTGTACCGCAACACGCAGGTGGGTTTGGTGTTTGCCTACGACGCGCAAACCGACGTCATCGTTGCCCGCGGCAAATCGAGCGCCACGAGCTTTCTGATGGAAAGCCCCTTGCTCGACAGAAAATCTCAGGCCCTGTCCGCCGTGGTGCTGAGCCAGCGCTTCGATTAACCTGCCAATGCGGCTTTGACTGCGGCAGACACCAGACCCATGTCGGCCTTGCCCGCCAATTGCGTTTTGACTGCGCCCATCACCTTGCCCATGTCGCCAGGGCCCGTTGCTCCTACTTCAGCCACGATGGCTTTGACGGCAGCCGTGATTTCATCGGCGCTCAAACGCTGCGGCAAATACACCTCCAGCACTTTGATTTCGGCGCTTTCCACATCGGCCAAGTCTTGGCGCTGGGCTGACACATAGGCGGCCACCGAATCCTTGCGTTGCTTGATCAGCTTGTCCACGATGGCGATCACCATGGCGTCGTCCAACTCAACCCGTTCGTCCACTTCTTTTTGCTTCATCGCGGCTTGCAGCAAACGGATGGTGCCCAGGCGCACGCTGTCTTTGGCGCGCATGGCGGTTTTCATGTCTTCGGTGATGTGTGCTTTGAGGCTCATGGGGAACTCCTGTGAATCAGCAAAAAAGTCGATCGAAAAAAAAGCTCGCTGAGGCGTCCCTAGCGAGCTTCTTGCATGTGGTCCTGAGGCCACAGCAGGTCAGAGGCTGATCAATACAGCTTCTTGGGCAGCTGCATGCTGCGCACGCGCTTGTAGTGACGCTTGACGGCGGCTGCTTTTTTGCGTTTACGTTCAGCGGTGGGCTTCTCGTAGAACTCGCGAGCGCGCAAGTCGGTCAACAGACCCAATTTTTCAATGGTGCGCTTGAAGCGACGCAGAGCGACGTCAAACGGTTCGTTTTCTTTTACACGGATGGTGGTCATTACCAAAATTTCCAAATATTGCAGCCAGCGGGTGTTTAAGAAGATCGGGCCTAAACGCCATGTCTGCGGGGTTCCCCAACACAAAGTTGATCAGGCCGTTGGGGTTTTGCCAGCAAAGACCAAGATTATAACGATTTTGAGCGCGTGCCCAAAGCCAGAGCGCAGGCATGTGCGCTGGCCCACGCCCACTGGAAGTTGTAGCCCCCCAGCCAGCCCGTGATATCGACCACTTCGCCAATGAAATACAGCCCAGGTTGCTTGGATTCCATGGTTTGTTGCGACAGGTCGCGGGTATCCACCCCGCCCACGGTGACTTCGGCCTTTTTGTAGCCTTCGGTGCCCGTGGGCACCAGCGACCAGGCGCTCAAACCTTGGGCCAATTGGGTCAGGGCCTTGTCGCTGGCCTCGATCACCGGGCGTTGCCAGGCCTTGTCCTGACGTGTCCAGGTGTCTGCCAGGCGCGACGGCACCCAGGCGTTGAGCTCATTGGCAATCAGTTTTTTAGACAGCTGCTTGGCCTGCATCAGCTCTGTGTGCAGATCGACCTCGGGCGCTAAGTTGATGCGAATGTCTGTTCTCGCTTGCCAGTAGCTTGAAATTTGCAGCACACCTGGGCCTGACAGGCCGCGGTGGGTGAACAACAAATCTTCGTCAAACCCTTGCAGGGTTTTCTTGGCGCCCGTTTCAAGGCGAACTGGCAGCGACAAACCCGAGAGTTGTGCATAGGGTGCCCAAGCTTCGGCATCGAAGGTGAGTGGTACCAAGCCTGGGCGGGGCTCGACCAGGCGCAGCTGGAACTGCTGTGCCAAGCGGTACCCCAGGTCGGTGGCACCGATTTTGGGAATCGACAAGCCGCCCGTGGCCACCACAACGGCGGCTGTGTGTACCGTACCCTGCGAGGTGTCTACTTCGTAGCGCTGGGCCTCAGGGGCTGCGTCTGTGTAGCGCAGCCCTTTCAGGCTGCAAGGCTGCCAGCGCGTCACGCTGCCGCCGTTGGCCGATCCGTGGCACTCGGCCAGCAGCATTTGAATCAGGTCCTCCGCGGAGCGGTCGCAAAACAGCTGCCCCTTGTGCTTTTCGTGAAACGGAATCTGGTGCTTGTGCATGAGCGCCACAAAGTCTTGCGGCGTGAACCGCGACAGGGCGCTGCGGCAAAACTGTGGGTTGTCGCCCAAAAAGTGCTTGTGCGGCGCGCGCACATCCAACTCGCGGTTGGTGAAGTTGCTGCGGCCACCGCCGGAGATGCGAATTTTCTCGGCCACTTTCTCGCTGTGGTCCAGCACCAGGACCTGCAGGCCTTGCTGTGCTGCCACGCCGGCGCAAAACAAACCGGCCGCACCGGCCCCCACGATCACCACATCAAACAATTTCATGCGGTGAGTTTAGTGGGGCGCTGCTGGGGAGCGGCTTCAGTACTGTTTGTAGGGCAAGAACTTGCCTGACAACACCACATTCACCCGGTCGCCTTTGGGGTCGGGCTGGCGCACTATGTCCATCGAAAAATCGATGGCGCTCATGATGCCGTCGCCAAACTCTTCGTGAATCAGCTCTTTGATCGTGGTGCCGTAGACGCTGACAATTTCATACCAGCGGTAAATCAAGGGGTCGGTGGGCACGGGGGTGGGTAGCGAGCCTTTGTAAGGCACCACCTGCAACCATTTTTGTTCTTGGGCGTTGAGCCCAAAGATCTTGCCCACGATCTTGGCTTGTGGGGCATCCAAGGTCATTTGGCCCAAGCAGGCGGCGGTGGTCCATTCTTTGGATAGGCCGACTTTCTTGGCCACGTCCTCCCACTTGATGCCTTTGGAGACTTTGGTGCTGATGATTTTTTCGGTGACGTCGAGTCGGTTCATGGGGCGCATCCTTTGTGTGAAGAGAAGATGTGTTCTCTCTAGCAAAGGACGCGCCAGTTTGCGTCAAGGGCGGTTTATTTCGCCGGAGGTGTTTCCAAACCGCCGACGTAGAAACGGTTGAAGGTGGGCGAAATGATCAGCTCGTTGATGCAGGTGCGTCCAGGCATTTGGGCCAGGAACAAAATCGCTTGGCCCATGTCTTCGGCTTGCACCATGCGGTCGCGCTGTTCTTGCGAGGGGGGCACAGGGCGCTTGTTCAAGATGGGTGTTGCCACCTCACCCGGCAACACCGAGCTGGCGCGAATGCCATTCACGCCTTCTTCCATGTTGATCGACTCGGTCAAGGCCAACACCGCGCGTTTGGTGGCGTTGTAGACAGGGCCAGTGAGCTTGGAGGCGTACAAGCCAGCCCAAGACGACACGTTGACGATGAGGCCATTCTTGCGCGCACGCATGCTGGGCAGCACCGCATGCACGCAGTAAAACGAGCCTGACAGGTTGATGGCCACCACATCGTCCCAAGCGTCGGTGGTCAGCACATCGAAATTGCGCTGGGTGGCGTTGGTGCCTGCGCTGTTGACCAAGATGTCGATGTGTCCGTGTTGGGCCACGATCTGGTCGGCCACCGCTTTGACGGCGTGCTTGTCAGCCACGTCCAGCAACACCGCTTCTGCGCTGCCCACGGCTTGCAAAGTGGCCAAGGCACTGGCGTTGGTGGCGGCGTTGCGCCCCGAAATGATCACGTGTGCACCGGCTTTGGCCAGTTCCAGGGCGCCGGCGAAACCAATGCCGCTACCGCCACCTGTGACCCAAGCCACTTGGCCTTTTAAACTTTTTCCCATGAGGTATGTCTCCGTGTCGTTGTGAGAAGTTTGATCTGATCACAGGGCGAGACGGCGCGCTATCTTGGGCGCGACAGGTGCGGTTTTTCGGCCTTTTGGTCGGTGCTAGCGCGTTTGGCCGGAGGCGACGCGGGTGATTTCAGGGCTGTCAGTGGCTTGCACGAGTTGCGCCAAGCCTTGCAGCACATCGCCCACCACAATGACCGAGGGGCTGGCCAGTTGTTCACGCACCACGGTGGGGTGCAATTCGGCCAAGGTACACACCGCATGGCGTTGGCTAGGCAGGCTGACGTGGTGGATGATGGCCACTGGAGTTTGAGGTGAAAGCCCTTGCAGCAACGCCGCTTGCAGTTGCGCCGCGCCGCTCATGCCCATGTAAATCACCAAGGTGAGCTTGGCTTGTGCGGCCGTGTGCGACAAGGCTGCCCAATCCACGCTGTCTGCTGCGCCTTGTTTGGCATGACCGGTGATGAACAACACACCGTGGGCATGTGCGCGGTGGGTGAGCGGCACGCCCAGCGAGGTGACCCCTGCCAAACCCGCCGTGATGCCGTTGATGACGGTGACCGCCACGCCATGCGCTTGCAGGTGTTCGACTTCTTCACCGCCACGGCCAAAAATAAAAGGATCACCGCCTTTGAGGCGTACCACCGTTTCTCCTGCCAGGGCCTCTTGCAGCATCAGCTTTTCGATGAAGGCCTGTGGGGTGGACTTGCAGCCGCCGCGTTTGCCCACATGCACCACGCGTGCCCTGGGGGATGCATGGGCCGTGACAGCATCGCTGACCAAATCGTCCACCAACAACACCGTCGCCGACGCAATCGCTTTGACGGCTTTGAGCGTCAACAGCTCAGGGTCGCCCGGGCCAGCGCCGACCAGGGTGACATGGGGGGAGGTGTGCAGAGGGTGGGTCATCAATCGTTTCAAAGTGAGATCGCGTGCAACACCGCTTGCACTTGTCGTGCCAAGGGGGCGGGCACGGGCAATTGGCCGTCCAACACTGCCTGCGTGTAACGCGCAGTGGTGTGCGCATCAATTTGTGTGGGCAGCTCGGGCAATTGGGTCAAGGGGCCTGTTTGCGACTCTGCCAAGGGGGTGCGCACACCGTTCACAAAGGCGTCGATTTGTGGCAAACGGCGTGCATCGGCCACGGCCTCGCCCTCGGTGCCGCGCAGCAGCAAGGCGCGTGCACCCGTCAGCTCCAGCGTGGCCGCCATGGAAATTGCATATTCGGGATGGGTGTAGCTGCTGATCAGCAAGGCCTCACCCGAGGTCACGTTCATCAGCTTCACCAGGCTGTGGGCGGGGTTGCGCAAGCCCACCACGCGACGCACGTCGAGCAAGCGCTTGAGGCCAGGGCACAGCAACTCGATCGGTGCGAACACCACCTCTCCGGCTTGCACCGCATGGGTGTGCGTCAGTGCGGGAATGCCCATGGCGGCCAATACCTCTTGGCTGGTGATGCGGCTGGATTCGGTGGCCGTGCCATGCATGACCACGGCCAGTCCCTCGCGGGCTAGCAAACCTGCCAGTAAGGGAGTCAACACGGGCAGGCGCCTTGCACCGTTGTAGCTCGGCAGCACCACGGTGGCGCCCTTGGCTGGTGCATGGATGTGCTGTAAATGTGCATGGGTGGCGTCTAAAAACCCAGCCATCTCTTCAGGCGTTTCGCCTTTGATGCGCATGGCCAGGCAAAACGCGCCCATTTCCAAATCGGTCACAGCGCCGTCGAGTACCTGGCCCATCAAATCGGCTGCTTGTTCACGGTTGAGCGCACGCGCGCCATCGCGGCCACGACCGATGTCTTTGATGTAGTGCGCTATTCCCATGTGCCTATTGTCCCGCAGTGCAGATAACTTGTGGCTATATGGTCAATGAGGTGGTTGAATCTGTAGGCACGGTGAGGCGAATCATGCGCCGCAGCTCGGGCACACACGAGCCGCATTGGGTGCCGCACTTCAGGGCGCCCTGCAACGCAGCCAAGCGTTGTGTTTCATCACCGCTGCAGGTTTGCAGATGGGTTTGAATGGCCAGGTCTTTGACGCCCACGCAGCTGCACACGGTGCTGCCCGCGTTCACCAGCGCCACTGGGGGTTTGCTGCCGGTCATGAGCAAGCGACGGCCGTAGCCTTGGGTGGACGCTTGGGTTTGCAACAAGGTTTTGAGCCAGGCCTCTGCCGAGGTGTCGCCCGCGATGAGGAAGGCGTCGAGCTGACTGTTTGGGGGGGTATCGCTGTGTTGCAAGCGCATGCTGCGCAGTTGGCTGCGCTTCGCATCGACGTAGCGCAAGCTGTCGCTGCCGTTCAGGCCTAAGAGTTGTTCAATGTCGTGAAGCAGCGCCATGTCGGGCGCTTCGCTGCACGCCGCGCGCATGAGCACACCTTGGCGGGCAGGGCCCTGGATGGCGCCATCCTCGGCAGTGTCGCCACTGAACGGCACACAGCTGGCAAATTCAAACTGCACCATGCGGGCCCGCAAGTTTTGCAACACGGTTTGCGCCTTGTGCTCGGGCAACCAGGCCACAGCCAGCAGTGTCCACGGCAGCTCGGCCTTGAGCACTTTGACCGCCGCATGCTTGAGTTCGGGTTGTTTGGAGCTGGGGCAATAGGCCGAGGTGGTGATGGCGTTCACACCTGCCAAGGGTTTGTTTTGGTGGTCGCGGCCGCTCAAAAACGCAGGTCCCCAGTGCATGGCGATGAAGGCTTGGTGGGCTCCTAAGTCGCTGCTGGCTTGGGCGGGCACCACGATGGAGCCGCGTTTGCTGGTGACGTGCACCAAATTTCCTTCGCTTAAACCGAGCCGTGCCATGTCCTCGGGATGCAGCTGCACCACGGGCTCCGCCACATGGCCAAAGAGTTTTCCGACCAAGCCGGTGCGCGTCATGCCGTGCCACTGGTCGCGCAAGCGGCCCGTATTGAGCGAGAACGGAAAGCGCGATTCGCGCGCTTCTGCCGTGGGCACATAAGGCAGGGCCGCAAATTGGGCACGGCCATTGGCGGTGGCAAACACGCCGTCTTCGTACAAACGCGCTTGGCCATGGGACGCGCCTTCGTGCATGGGCCATTGCTCGGGCGTGGCCTCTAGATGCGCGTAGCTCAGGCCGGTGATGTCCAGGTCACGGCCCCGGGTGGATTCACGGTGTTCCAGCCAAATTTCTTCGGGCGAGGTGTAGGCCATGTACAGGCCGCCTTTGTGCTGTGCCACGCCAGGCTCTTCTTGCAAGCGGGTTGCCAAGTCCACCACGATTCGCCAGTCGTGCCGCGCTTGACCGGGTGCCGGTACGGCTGCGCGCACACGGGTGATGCGACGTTCGCTGTTGGTGACCGTGCCTTCTTTTTCGCCCCAGGTGGTGGCGGGCAGCAGTAGGTCGGCGAAGGCGCATGTTTCGGCGCTGGCAAATGCTTCTTGCACCACCACAAACTCGGCGCGCTCCAAGGCGCGGCGCACGGTGGCTTGGTCGGGCATGGACTGCGCGGGGTTGGTGCAAGCAATCCAGAGGGCTTTGATTTCACCATCAGCCGCAGCTTCAAACATTTCCACGGCGGTCTTGCCAGGCTTGGATGGCACATCATCAATGCCCCACAGGGCAGCCACTTCGGCGCGGTGTTCGGGTTTGCCCATGTCGCGGTGCGCGCTGATGAGGTTGGCCAAGCCGCCCACTTCGCGACCGCCCATGGCGTTAGGTTGGCCAGTGAGCGAGAAGGGGCCTGCACCCGGTTTGCCAATTTGTGCAGTAGCCAAATGCAAGTTGATCAGCGAAGCATTTTTGGCTGTGCCGCTGCTCGATTGGTTCAAGCCTTGGCAATACAGGCTGAGGGTGCGCCACGAGGGCTCAGGCGCGTTGCTTGAGCTGTGGGGGGGCACGCCCGCAAACCAGCGGGTGGCTTGCAGCAGTTGTTCAGGCGTAATGCCACACACTTCGTGGACACGCGCGGGCGTGTAGTCAGCCACCAAGGTTTGCAGTGCCTCAAAGCCATCGGTGTGCGCGGCGATGTACGCGTGGTCCACCCAGCCTTCAGCCAGCATCACCTGCAACATGCCGTGAAACAAGGTTACATCAGTGCCAGGTTGCAATTGCAAATGCAGGTCGGCGCTGCTGGCGGTGTCGGTGCGTCGTGGATCGGCGACGATGATTTTGAGGTTCGGGTTTTTCGCCCGTGCGTCTTCGATGCGCCTGAACAGAACCGGGTGCGCATAAGCCGCGTTGCTGCCCGCGATGAACAGGCAATTGGCGTGCATCACGTCGTCGTAGCAAGCGGGGGGCGCATCGGCACCCAAGGTGAGTTTGTAGCCCGCCACCGCGCTGCTCATGCACAGGCGCGAGTTGGTGTCGATGTTGTTGGTGCCCAGCAAGCCTTTGACTAACTTGTTGAACACGTAATAGTCTTCGGTCAGCAACTGACCCGAGACATAAAAACCCAGGGCATCAGGGCCGTGGGTGCGCACGATGCTGGCCAAGGTTTGGCTGGCCATCTGCATGGCGTTGTCCCAGGCCATGGGTTGCAAACTGCCGCCACGTACCAAGCGGCGCATGGGTTGTAGCAAACGCGTTTGTTCGGCCAGCACAGGGTTGGCCGTGAGGTGCAGGGACGAACCTTTGCTGCACAAGCGGCCTAAGTTGGCAGGATGTGCGGGGTCGCCGCGCACGCCGGTGATTTGCCCCGCATTCGATTCGATGATGACGCCGCAGCCCACACCGCAGTAAGGACAGGTTGAACGCGTTTCTTTCATGGCTTCTTTCGGGCGCTGCTGGTTGGGCTTCAGTGCGAGGCGTCGTCAATGGCGAGCGTCTTGAGTTCATTCACATCCAAGGCCACCTCACCGTGTGCCACCCGCACCGCAAAGCGGGTGGTGCAGCCCTCATCGGGCGCCTGGGCGCAGCCGTCGACCAAACCAATGTGCCAGTTGTGCAAGGGGCACACCACGGTGTCGCCAAACACCAAACCTTGGCTCAAAGGGCCGCGCTTGTGCGGGCATTGGTCGAGCAAGGCAAACACCTTGTCTTCGGCAGTGCGAAACACCGCCACTTCGACGCCCTTGGCGCGCTGCACGCGGCGTGCGCCCAGCACAGGGATATCGTCCACTTTGCAAATGACTGTCCATTCGGTCATGGTGTGTGTCCTTAAACGCTAAGAGCTTCAAATTGACGGGTGTCGACCTGTGCTTTGTCGAATTCAAACCAGGGGTCAGGTTCACCGTCGAGCGCAAATTGCAAACGCGCCCACAAGGCTTTGCGGCCGGCTTCGTCGTCCAAGATTTTTTTCTTCACATAGTCCATGCCTACGCGGTTCACATAGTGCACGGTGCGTTCCAAGTACCAGCCTTCTTCGCGGTAGAGCTGCATGAAGGCACCGGTGTACTCCATCACTTCTTCCGAGGTTTTGACCTTCACAAAAAACTCGGCCACTTCGGTTTTGATGCCGCCGTTGCCGGCGATGTACATCTCCCAACCGCTGTCCACGCCGATGATGCCCACGTCTTTGATGCCCGCTTCCGCGCAGTTACGCGGACAGCCCGACACCGCAAACTTCACCTTGTGCGGCGCGTACATGCGCCACATGGCTTTTTCAAGGTCTTTGCCCATTTGTGTGCTGTCTTGGGTGCCCATGCGGCACCACTCGCTGCCCACGCAGGTTTTGACGGTGCGCAGCGCTTTGGCATACGCGTGGCCCGAGGGCATGCCAATGTCTTTCCACACATTGACCAGGTCTTCTTTCTTCACACCGAGCAAGTCAATGCGTTGACCACCGGTGACCTTGACGGTGGGGATCTTGTATTTGTCCACCACGTCGGCAATGCGGCGCAATTCGTCGGCCGTGGTCTCGCCACCCCACATGCGGGGGATGACGCTGTAGGTGCCGTCTTTTTGGATGTTGGCGTGGCTGCGCTCGTTGATGAGGCGGCTTTGTGGGTCGTCCACCGCTTCTTTGGGCCAGCTGCTCAGGCGGTAATAGTTGATGGCCGGACGGCAGGTGGCGCAACCCGTGGCGCTTTTCCATTCCAAGAACTGAAATACCGCATCGTTGGTCAACAGCTTGTGGTCACGAATCGCATCGCGCACTTCTTGGTGGCTGTGGTCGGTGCAGTTGCAGATGGCTTTTTTCTTCGGCGTGGCCGAGTAGTCGCCACCCGCAGTGAACATCAAAATTTGTTCGACCAAGCCGGTGCAGGAGCCACACGAGGCGCTGGCCTTGGTGTGCTTGCGCACCTCGTCCAAGGTGAACAAACCTTTGTCTTTGATCGCCTTGCAAATCGCGCCTTTTTTCACGCCGTTGCAACCACACACCTCGGCATCGTCGGGCATGCTGGCGGCTTTGCTGTGGCCCGCGTGACCCACGTCGCCGATGTTGGATTCACCAAACATCAGCTTTTCGCGGATGTCGGCCACGCTGCGGCCATCGCGCAGCAGCTTGAAGTACCAGCTGCCGTCCACCGTGTCGCCATACAAACACGCACCCACCAACTGGTCGTTGCGGATGACGAGTTTTTTGTACACGCCTTCGTGCGGGTCGCTCAGCACAATTTCTTCGGTGCTGCCATCTTGGCTGCCCATGAAGTCACCCGCGCTGAACAAATCAATGCCAGTGACTTTGAGCTTGGTCGAGGTGAGCGAACCGGTGTAGCGGCCAATGCCGAACTCGGCCAAATGGTTGGCCAACACTTTGCCCTGTTCAAACAAGGGGGCCACCAAGCCATAGGCAATGCCACGGTGGGCCGCGCATTCACCCACGGCATAAATGCGGGGGTCGGTCACGGTTTGCAGCGTGTCGCTGACCACAATGCCGCGTTCGCAATGCAGGTGCATTTTTTCGGCCAATGCGGTGTTGGGTCGAATGCCCACCGCCATCACCACCAACTCGGCGGGTACGTGTGAGCCGTCTTTGAACAACACCGAGGCCACACGGCCGTTTTTGTCGGCAAGTAACTCTTGGGTGTGGGCCTGCATGCGAAATTGCATGCCACGTTCTTCGAGCGAGCGTTGCAACAAACCACCTGCGACTTTGTCGAGCTGACGCTCCATCAGCCATTCGCCCACGTGCACCACGGTCACGCTCATGCCGCGTTTCATCAAACCGTTGGCTGCTTCGAGGCCCAGCAAACCACCGCCAATCACCACGGCGTGTTTGTATTGCGTGGCGGCATCAATCATGGCCTGCGTGTCGGCAATGTCGCGGTAGGCCAGCACACCCTCCAACTCGCGGCCCGGCACGGGCAGCATGAAGGGGTTGGAGCCGGTGGCCAAAATCAAACGGTCATACGGCGCGCTTTTGACTTCGCCTGCCGCGTTGGTGGCGTGCACCACGCGTTTGACGCGGTCCACCTCCGTCACCGTCCAGCTGGTGTGCAGGGTGATGTGGTTGTCGCTGTACCAGGCTAGTGGGTTGAGGATGATTTCATCCAAGGTTTGTTCACCCGCCAAAACCGGCGACAACAAGATGCGGTTGTAGTTGGGGTGAGGCTCCGAGCCGAAGACGGTGATGTCGTAGAGGTCGGGCGTGAGCTTGATGAGTTCTTCCAAGGTGCGCACACCGGCCATGCCGTTGCCGACCATCACGAGTTTGAGTTTGTGGGTCATGTCCAACTCCTTAATGTTTTTCCACATGCGCTTGGCGTGTGTACAAAAAGTCAATCACGGCTTTGCGATAGTGCAAATAAGCAGGGTCATCGGCCAGCGTCACGCGGGAGCGGGGGCGGGGCAGGTCCACATGCAGCACTTCACCGATGGTGGCGGCGGGACCATTGGTCATCATCACAATCTTGTCGGACAGCAGCACAGCTTCGTCCACATCGTGCGTCACCATCACTACCGTGCTTTGCGTGTTGGCCACGATGGCCAACAGCTCGTCTTGTAACTTGGCGCGGGTGAGGGCGTCCAAGGCACCAAAGGGCTCGTCCATCAACAACACCTGCGGCTCCATGGCCAAGGCGCGCGCAATGCCCACGCGTTGCTTCATGCCGCCCGAAATTTCGCCGGGGCGCTTTTGCGCCGCGTGGCTCAAGCCCACCATGTCAAGAGCCGCGTGGGTGCGTGCGGTGAGTTGGGCTTTGTCTTCTTTGGGCTTGCCATCCACCACGCCACTTTGACCGAACACGCGCTCCACGCCGAGGTAAACGTTTTCAAAGCAGGTGAGCCAAGGCAAGAGCGAATGGTTTTGGAATACCACCGCGCGTTCGGGGCCAGGGCCTGCGATTTCGCGGTTGGCACAAATCAAGGTGCCTTGCGTCGGCGTGGTCAAACCTGCAATCAGGTTGAGCAAGGTGGACTTGCCGCAGCCTGAGTGGCCGATGAGGGCGACGAACTCGCCTTTGCCCACGGTCAGGTCAATGTCACGCAACGCAGGAAAGTCGCCTTTGGCCGTGCGAAAGGTTTGGGCCACGCCCTGAATTTGCAAATACTTGCTGGTCAACGATGCGTTCATGACTGCACCTCCTCGAAGGTGAATGCGGTGGCGAGTTTGATGAGGGCGTACTCCAACACCAAGCCCACGATGCCAATCACGAAGATGGCGATGATGATGTTTTTCACATTCAGGTTGTTCCACTCGTCCCAGACCCAAAAGCCAATGCCCACGCCGCCGGTCAACATTTCAGCCGCGACGATGACCAACCAAGCCGTGCCTACGGCCAAGCGCACGCCCGTCAACATATAGGGCAGCACGGCGGGGAACAAAATCTTGCTGACGATCTTCCACTCCGAGAGGTTGAGCACGCGGGCCACGTTCATGTAGTCCTGTGGCACGCGCTGCACGCCGACGGCTGTGTTGATGACCATGGGCCAAATCGAACAAATGAAGATGGTCCAAATGGCCGCAGGGTTGGCGCCTTTGAACACCAACAAACCAATGGGCAACCAAGCCAGTGGCGACACAGGGCGCAACAAGCTGATGAGCGGGTTGAACATGCGCGACAAAAACTCGAAGCGGCCAATCAAAAAGCCCAAAGGAATGCCCACCAGCGCGGCCAAGCCAAAGCCCAGTGCCACGCGCTTGAGCGAGCTCCAGACGTTCCAGCCCACGCCTTGGTCGTTGGGGCCGTTGCTGTAAAACGGGTTGCTGAACACATCCACAGCTTGCCAGAAGGTGTCGGTTGGGTTGGGAAAGTTGTTGGTGCTGGTGACAGACACCAGCGACCAAATGCCCACCAGCAGTGCCAAGCCCATGAAGGGCGGCACCACGCGTGACAACAGGTGTTTCAAAGTCATGGGATGTGTCCTTGTGCGAGCGCGTTCGTCGGTGCTTTAGGCGTGAACCTTGAAGCTGTCTGCGTATTTCTTCGGGTCTTTGCCGTCCCACACCACGCCGTCCATGAATTTGCTGCTGCGCATGTCACTCTTGGGCACGGGGGTGTTGCTGGCGGCGGCGGCTTGCTTGAAGACGTCGATGTGGTTGATCTCTTTGGCCACTTTCAAATAGTCGGGGTGGTCTTTGAGCAAGCCCCAGCGCTTGTGTTGGGTGAGGAACCACATGCCGTCTGAAAGGTAAGGGAAGTTGGCCGTGCCGTCGTTGAAAAACTTCATGTGGTTGGGGTCGTCCCAAGTTCTGCCCAAACCGTTTTGGTAACGGCCCAAGATGCGTTGGTTGATCACGTCCACGCTGGTGTTGACATAGGCTTTGTCGGCGATGGTTTCGGCCATCTTCATTTTGTTTTGCAAGCCCGCATCAATCCACTTGCCCGCTTCCAAGATGGCTGCGGTCACGGCACGTGCGGTGTTGGGGTATTTCTTGACGAAGTCACCCGTGGTGCCCAGCACCTTTTCAGGATGGTCACGCCAGATGTCTTGCGTGGTGGCGGCAGTGATGCCAATGCCATCGGCAATCGCGCGGTGGCCCCAAGGCTCGCCCACGCAGTAGCCGTCCATATTGCCCACGCGCATATTGGCCACCATTTGTGGTGGTGGCACGGTGATGACCTTGGCGTCTTTGAGGGGGTTCACGCCCACGCTGGCCAACCAGTAATACAGCCACATGGCGTGTGTGCCCGTGGGAAAGGTTTGTGCGAAGGTGTATTCGCGCTTGTCAGTGGCCATCAGCTTGGCGAGGCTGGCCGCATCGACTGCGCCTTTGTCGGCCAGCTTTTTAGACAGCGTGATGGCTTGGCCGTTTTGGTTCAAGTTCATCAGCACGGCCATGTCTTTCTTTGGCCCAGCGGTGCCCATGTGCACGCCGTAAATCAGACCGTACAAAGCGTGGGCAAAGTCGAGCTCGCCGTTGACCAATTTGTCGCGCACACCGGCCCAGCTGGACTCTTTGGTGGGGATGATCTTGACGCCGTATTTTTTGTCGATGCCCAGTACCGAAGCCATCACCACGCTCGCACAGTCGGTGAGGGGGATGAAGCCAATCTTGACTTCTTCTTTTTCAGGCTTGTCTGAACCTTGGGCATACACCGCGGCGCGCAAAGCAGGGGCGATGGTGAGTGCGCCTGCGGTGGCAGCTTGCAACACATTGCGGCGGCTCATGGGGGTCTCCAAAAGTTTCGTCATGACATCACTCCTAAATAAAAAACTGGGGCAGAAACGACAAAGGCGTCCTCACCGCATGCGCTGAAGTGCATGGGTGGGGACGCCTTTGTCCTTGAACCGTCGTTGGTTCTTGTTGTGAACTGTTTGCAATAGCTGTGCCAGCCGTTCAGGGTTCTCCCGAATCAAAAACGCCCCATGGCGGGGCGTTTGCAAAAGCGCGCACCAAGTCGGCGCACCAAACTAGGACAGCAGATCGGCCATGTCGAGTGTGCGTTGTGCCACGTCGGCCATCTTCAAACCTTTGTCCATTGCAATTTTGCGCAGCTTGGTGAAGGCGTCTTTCTCGCTCAAGCCTTGGCGCTCCATCAGCAATGCTTTGGCACGGTCCACCACAGTGCGCTCTTGCAGCGCGTTGCGTGCATCGTCGCGTTCATCGCGCAAGCGCTCTTCATATTCAAAGCGGGCCATGGCCACATCCAAGATGGGGCGGATGCGGGTGCTCGCGAGTCCGTCCACGATATAGGCCGAGACGCCCACGGCCACGGCATCGCGCACATGGCTGGTGTCGTTGTCGTCGGTGAACAGCACGATGGGGCGGCGCGCATCGCGGGTGGCAAACACCACGTGTTCTAGGGCATCACGTGCTTCGGACTCGGCATCCACAATGATCAGGTCCGGCTGCAACTGGCTGATGCGGTCGGCCAAAAACACATCCGCGGGTAAGGTGGCGATCAGGTTGAAGCCACTCTCTAACAAGCCAATGCGCAGCGCACGTGAGCGTGCGGCTTGGGTGTGGGCGTGTTCATCCTCAGGGTCTTCGATGACCAAGTCAGGGGCGACCACCACGATGCGTAATGCTGGCGCGATGGCAGAGGACACCGGTCGTGCCTGGTGGGATCTTTGTTTTTTTGACGGGGATTTCATCAACGTGCTGTGCTTACTCTTGAATACAGCTACGCAAGTTGTGCGCCAACTCGCTTTGTGCTGGCAGGTGTGCACCGCATAAACTCATGGGCTATGTTGATCCTCGGTATTGAATCTTCTTGCGATGAAACCGGTGTGGCCTTGGTGCGCTCAGAAGGCGCGGCTGTGCCTGTGTTGTTGTCGCACGCGCTCTACAGCCAAATTGCCATGCACCAAGCCTATGGCGGTGTGGTGCCCGAGCTGGCGAGTCGCGACCACATTCGCCGGGTGATTCCGCTGGCGCGCGAGGTGTTGGCTGAGTCCCAACACAGCTTGCAAGACATTGATGTGGTGGCCTACACCCGTGGACCTGGTCTGGCTGGCGCGTTGTTGGTCGGTGCGGGGGTGGCCTGCGCGCTGGGGGCTGCGTTGCAAAAACCGGTGCTGGGTGTGCATCATTTGGAGGGGCATTTGTTGTCGCCTTTTTTGAGTGCCGATCCGCCCGAATTTCCGTTTGTGGCCCTGTTGGTGTCGGGTGGGCATACCCAGCTCATGCGGGTGGACGGTGTGGGGCGCTACACCTTGTTGGGCGAAACGATTGACGATGCCGCAGGTGAGGCCTTTGACAAATCGGCCAAGCTCATGGGCTTGGGCTACCCTGGCGGACCGGCGCTGTCCAAGCTGGCCGAGCAAGGCGATGCCACGGCCTTCAAACTGCCACGCCCTTTGCTGCACAGCGGAGATTTGGATTTTTCGTTTGCCGGTTTGAAAACCGCTGTCATGACGCAAGCCAAGAAGTTGGGCGACGCCTTGGAGGCGCGCAAAGCAGATTTGGCGGCGTCCACCGAAGCCGCGATTGTGGAGGTCTTGCTCAAGAAGTCCTTGGCCGCTTTGCGCGATACCGGTTTGAAGCGCTTGGTCGTGGCCGGCGGTGTCGGGGCCAATCGCCACTTACGTGCACAACTCAACGCGGCCTGTCAGCGCCAAGGCGTGCGCGTACATTACCCCGAGTTGCATTTGTGCACCGACAACGGCGCCATGATCGCCATGGCCGCAGCCATGCGTTTGCAAACCCCAGGGGGTGCGTCGCAAGCGCAGACCACTTACAGCTTTGATGTGCAGCCCCGTTGGCCTTTGGCCGATTTGGTGGTGTGAGTTTTTCGCACCCATCGGGTGCGTGGGGCCAAAGCGCTGGCGCGCAGGGCCTTGTTCAATCGGATTGGAAATTGATTCATGTCTTTTGGGTCTTATGTTCGCGCCTTGAGCGCTTTGTGTTTGTCGCTGTCTGGATTGACTGGGGCGTGGGGAGCCCTGCCGCAAACCGCCACACCGGTGGTGCAGCCCCCCATCAAGCTCGCCATGATCGAGGGTTTGAGCGGCCCGTTTGCCAACACGGGTGAGGCGGTGTACCGCAATCTGTTGTGGGCTGTGGAGCGCGTGAACCAGCGCGGCGGCGTCAAGTTGCTTGGCGGCGCGCGTGAGTTGACACTGGTGCGTCACGACAGCAAAAGCCAAACCGAAGAAGCGCTGACAGCGCTGCGCACGTCGCTCGACGAAGGGGCCAATTTTGTGTTGCAGGGCAACAGCTCAGCCGTTGCCGCAGCCTTGATTGAAGCGCTCAACAAACACAACGAACGCGAGCCTGCACGTCGTGCTTTGTTTTTGAACTATTCGGCCGTTGATCCTGCGCTGACGAACGAGCGCTGCAGCTTTTGGCATTTCCGTTTCGATGCCCATGCCGATATGCGCATGGCAGCGTTGATGCAAGTGCTCAAGACAGATCGCCAAGTCAACAGCGTGTATTTGATCGGACAAGACTACAGCTTTGGCCAAGCTGTGTTGCGTGAAGCCCGTCGCCAAATGGCCGTGCAACGCCCCGACATGCGCATCGTCGGCGATGAGTTGCATCCGGTGGGGCGGGTGAAGGATTTCCTGCCTTATGCCACCAAGATCAAAGCCAGTGGCGCGCAGGCGGTGATCACGGGCAACTGGGGCAACGACCTGACGCTGTTGGTCAAAGCGGCCCGTGAAGTGGGCTACGAAGGTAAGTTCTACACCTTTTATGGCAATGCGCTAGGCGCACCCGCAGCGATTGGTCAAGCAGGGGTGGGACGTGTGGTGGCTGTTGCCGATTGGTTGCCCAATGTGCCAGGCCAAGCGTCGGCTGCTTTTTACAAGGCGTTTCGCCAGCGTTTCCCTCAACCCTCCGATGACTATGTGCACATGCGCATGCAGCTGATGATCGAGGCCCTGGTGCAGGCGATCGAAAAAGCGGGCACGGTAGAGGCTGCGCCTGTGGCGCGTGCGTTAGAACATGTGGCGTTGCAGAAATTTGGCCAAAAGGGGTTCATGCGTGCGCTGGACCACCAGTTTCAGCAAGCCCTGGTGGTCGGGCAGATGGACCACCAAGGCGAGCCTGGCGTGGCATTTGACGTCGAAGGTTCCAGCTATGGTTTTCGGGTCATCAAGTCCTTGACCCCCGAAGCCGCGCAAATGCCCAGCAGTTGCCAAATGCAGCGTTATTGAGCCAAGGAGTTCGTATGCCCACCTCATGGTTGTCTAAATTGCTACATGCCCTGTGGGTCCGACCCCGTTTTGTGATGTCAATCGTGTTGGGTGGTTGGGTTTATGTCTGGCTTCCCAATGGGTGGGCGCAGCACGAGGTGACGCGTGCCATCGTGGCTTGGAATGTGGGGGCGGTGTTGTATTTGCTGCTTTCGGCCAAGATGATGTTTGGCTCGACCCATGAGCGCATGAAGCACCGCGCCTTGCAACACAACACAGGGCGTTTCATGGTGCTGGGCATGGTGGTGACGGCGGCCATGCTGTGTTTGGCGGGCATCGTGGCAGAACTGTCGCTGGCCAAGAATTTGCCTGGGTCGCTGAAGATGGAGCACATGGCGTTGGCCGCTTTCACAGTGTTCACGACTTGGTCGTTCACCCAAGTCATGTTCGCGCTGCACTATGCGCATGACTACTATTTGGCTACATCCGATGGCGTCAATGGCGGCTTGGACTTTCCCGGCGGTCATGCCCCCGATTACGCCGACTTTTTGTACGTGGCCTGCGTGATTGGCACCTCGGGCCAAACGGCGGATGTGAGCTTTACCAGTCGCCATCTCAGACGCATTGGTCTGGTGCATTGTGTGCTGGCATTTTTCTTTAACACCACCTTGGTGGCTTTGACCATCAACATGGCCTCTGGCTTGTTGTGAGCTCGCCTGCTATACTCTGTGGGCTTTACCTTTTCGGGTGAAGCAAGCACGTTGCATCAACTTCCATGGTGCAACGCAAGTCAAACATCAAAGGAAAAAACATGCTGACTGCAAAAATTGCTGAAGTCGTCAAAGACAACGCGCGTGCCGCCAACGATACAGGTAGTCCTGAAGTGCAAGTGGCACTGCTGACTGCTCGCATCAATGAACTCACACCTCACTTCAAAGAACACGCCAAAGACCACCACGGTCGTCGCGGCTTGTTGCGCATGGTGAGCCGTCGTCGTAAATTGCTCGACTACCTCAAGTCCAAAGACTTCGACCGTTACGCTGCTCTGATCGCCAAGCTTGGCCTGCGCAAGTAAACGCTGAAGTTCTCGCGACAAACGCCTGAGTTTTCAACAAGCTCAGGCGTTTTGCACTTTTAAACACACTTTTTCACAACCGGCACGAAAACGAGGCGCAGATTCGAAAGCTGTGTCATTCCAAAAAAGCCCTCTCTTTTCTGGAATGGCATCGTGTACTGCACCGGGTTCTGCCAAATTTCATCAGGAAATTCACATGTCAATTTTCAACAAAGTCACCAAAACCTTCCAGTGGGGCCAACACAAGGTCATCATGGAAACCGGCGAAGTCGCGCGTCAAGCCGGCGGCGCTGTGATGGTCAACATCGAAGACACCGTGGTGCTCGCCACCGTGGTGGGCTCGAAGATCGCCAAAGCAGGCCAGGACTTCTTCCCCCTGACCGTTGACTACATCGAGAAAACCTACGCCGCAGGCAAGATCCCCGGCAGCTTTTTCAAGCGTGAAGCCAAGCCCAGCGAACACGAGACATTGACCAGCCGTCTGATCGACCGCCCCATCCGTCCTTTGTTCCCCGAAGGTTTCTACAACGACGTGCACGTGGTGGTCCACACCGTGTCGCTGAACCCAGAAGTCGATGCTGACATCGCAGCCTTGATCGCTGTGTCTGCCGCTTTGAGCATTTCTGGCATTCCTTTCAACGGCCCCATCGGTGCCGCCCGCGTGGGCTACATCAATGGCGAATACGTCTTGAACCCCGGCCAAACACAACGCAAAGACAGCCAGATGGACCTCGTGGTCGCTGGCACTGAAGCGGCTGTGTTGATGGTGGAGTCGGAAGCCCAACAGCTGTCCGAAGAAATCATGTTGGGTGCGGTGGTGTTTGGTCACGAGCAAGGCAACATCGCCATCAACGCCATCCACGAACTCGTGCGTGACGCAGGCAAGCCTGTGTGGGATTGGGCTGCACCTGCCAAGGACGAGCCTCTGATCGCCAAGGTTCAAGCACACGGTGAAGAAAAGCTGCGCGCGGCCTATCAAATCCGCAACAAGCAATCACGCACCTTGGCTTGCCGCCAAGCCTATGCCGCTGTGATGGAAGCCCTCAAGGCTGACGGCGTTGAGTTTGATTCGGTCAAGGTCGAGAACATGTTGTTTGACATCGAAGCCCACATCGTGCGCAGCCAAATCTTGGCCGGTGAACCCCGCATCGACGGTCGCGACACACGCACCGTGCGTCCAATTGAAATCCGTAACAGCGTGTTGCCACGCACCCACGGCTCGGCCCTGTTCACACGCGGTGAAACCCAAGCTTTGGTGGTCACCACGTTGGGTACTGAGCGCGACGCACAACGTATCGACGCCTTGGCCGGTGAGTACGAAGACCGCTTCATGATGCACTACAACATGCCTCCCTTTGCCACTGGTGAAGTGGGCCGTATGGGCTCGACCAAGCGCCGCGAAATCGGTCACGGCCGTTTGGCCAAGCGTGCGTTGGTGGCTGTGTTGCCAAGCAAAGAAGAATTCCCCTACACCGTGCGCGTGGTGTCTGAAATTACTGAATCCAACGGTTCATCGTCGATGGCCTCGGTGTGCGGTGGCTGCTTGTCCATGATGGACGCTGGCGTGCCCATGAAGGCACACGTGGCCGGTATCGCCATGGGCTTGATCAAAGAAGACAACCGCTTTGCGGTGTTGACCGACATCTTGGGTGACGAAGATCACTTGGGCGATATGGACTTCAAAGTGGCCGGTACCACCAACGGCATCACCGCTTTGCAAATGGACATCAAGATCCAAGGCATCACCAAAGAAATCATGCAAGTCGCTTTGGCCCAAGCCAAAGAAGCCCGCATGCACATCTTGGACAAGATGCAAGCCGCTATGGGTGAAGCCAAGACCGAAGTGTCTGACTTTGCACCTAAGTTGTTCACCATGAAGATCAACCCCGAGAAGATCCGTGACGTGATCGGTAAGGGCGGCGCCACCATCCGTGCGTTGACCGAAGAAACCGGTTGCCAGATCAACATCGAAGAAGACGGCACCATCACCATCGCCGCCACCGACGGCGCCAAGGCTGAGGAAGCCAAGAAGCGCATCGAGCAAATCACGGCCGAAGTCGAAATCGGCAAGGTCTACGAAGGTCCTGTCACCAAGATTCTGGATTTCGGTGCCTTGATCAATCTGTTGCCAGGCAAAGACGGTTTGTTGCACATCAGCCAGATCGCCCACGAGCGCGTCGAGAAAGTCACTGACTACCTGAGCGAAGGTCAAATCGTGCGCGTGAAAGTGCTCGAGACCGACGAAAAAGGTCGCGTGAAGTTGTCGATGAAAGCGTTGATGGAGCGCCCAGTGGCCGAACATCAAGGCGAGCGTCACCACCACGATGACGCGGCTCACGCACAGCAACCACAACAGCAATAAATTGCGACTGAGAGGTCACACATGATGCGCATCGTTGAAATCTCTACCCCCGGCGCCCCCGAGGTCTTGCGTCCTGCCCAACGGGCGGTGCCGCAAGCCGGTGCGGGCGAGTTGCTGATTCGTGTCAGCGCCAGTGGCATCAACCGCCCTGACGTGTTGCAGCGAACCGGCAACTATCCTGTGCCACCCGGCGCGTCTGACGTGCCTGGTTTGGAGGTGGCAGGTGTCATTGAATCAGGTGACGCAGCCGCCATGGCTGCCGCCGGTTTGAAGGTGGGCGATCGTGTGTGTGCCTTGGTGGCCGGTGGGGGCTATGCTGAATATTGCGTGGCGCCTGTGGGCCAGTGCTTGCCATCCCCCAAAGGCTTGAGCGATGTCGAGGCAGCTTCCTTGCCCGAGACATTCTTCACGGTGTGGAGCAATGTGTTTGACCGCGGTCGTTTGCAAGCCGGTGAGACCTTGTTGGTCCAAGGCGGCTCCAGCGGCATCGGTGTGACGGCCATTCAAATGGCTAAGGCCATGGGTGCGACGGTCATCGCCACCGCAGGCAGCGACGACAAGTGCGCGGCCTGTGTGGCTTTGGGCGCCGACCATGCCATCAATTACAAAACCCATGACTTTGTGGCCGAGGCCATGCGCCTGACCGGTGGCAAAGGCGTGGATGTGGTGCTCGACATGGTGGCGGGCGACTATGTGGCCCGTGAAGTCGAGTGCTTGGCCGAAGATGGCCGCTTGGTCATCATCGCGGTGCAAGGCGGCATCAAGAGCGAATTCAATGCCGGTTTGGTGCTGCGTCGCCGTTTGACCGTCACCGGGTCGACCTTGCGTCCTCGCCCCGTGGCGTTCAAGACTGCAATTGCCAACAACTTGCGCCAACATGTGTGGCCTTTGATTGAAGCGGGCCGTATCAAGCCTGTGATTCATTCCACCTTCGATGCAGCGTCTGCCGATGGTGCAGCCCAAGCGCATCGCTTGATGGAATCCAACCAACACGTGGGCAAAATTGTTTTGACTTGGAGTGTGTGATGAAACAAAAACTCATCGCAGGAAATTGGAAGATGAATGGCAGCTTGGCTGCCAATGAAGCCTTGGTGCATGGTGTGCAGCAAGGCTTGGCGCAAGCCTTGAACGGCAAGCAAGCCGCTGTCGCTGTGTGTGTGCCTGCCGCGTATTTCGCGCAAGTGCAGCAACTCGTCGCGGGCTCTGGCATGGCGCTGGGCTCGCAAGACCTGTCGGCGCATGAGCAGGGCGCTTACACCGGTGAAGTTTCGGCAGCCATGTTGAAAGACTTTGCTGTGCGTTACGCCATCGTGGGCCATTCCGAGCGTCGCCAGTACCACGGCGAAACCGATGAGCAAGTCGCCACCAAGGCGCAGCGCGCTTTGTCTGCTGGCATCACACCCATCGTGTGTGTGGGCGAAACATTGGCGGAGCGTGAAGCGGGCCAAACCGAAGACGTGGTCAAGCGCCAATTGGCCGCTGTGATTCACGCCAACGGTCATTGCATCAGCGAAATCGTGGTGGCGTACGAGCCCGTGTGGGCGATTGGTACCGGCAAAACCGCCACCCCAGAACAAGCGCAAGCGGTGCATGCGGTGTTGCGCGCCCAATTGAAGGCCGCGACCGAGCATGCCGATCGTGTCCAAATTTTGTACGGTGGCAGCATGAACGCGGCCAATGCGGCTCAGTTGCTGAGCCAGGCTGACATTGATGGCGGCCTGATCGGTGGCGCCGCATTGAAGCCAGCGGACTTTTTGACCATCATTGCTGCAGCTGCGCGTTGAAGTGAATACATTTTTCGGAGTTTTCTATGAGTTTGATTCTTAACATTGTCCAAGTGGTTCAGCTGTTGTCGGCCTTGGGCATGATCGGTTTGATCTTGGTTCAGCACGGCAAAGGTGCGGACATGGGCGCGGCTTTTGGCAGCGGTAGCTCGGGCAGTTTGTTTGGTGCCAGCGGCGGCGCGAACTTTTTGTCACGTACCACCGGTGTGTTGGCCACGGTGTTTTTTGTTTGCACTTTGGCCTTGGCGTACTTTGGTAACTTGCGTCCCGCCAGCTCGGGCAGCGTGCTCGAAAATGCAACAGTGGCGCCTGCCGCCAATGCGATTCCTGCACCTGCGGTGGAAGCCGCCTCTGGCGCTGCGCAAATTCCCACCAAGTAAAGACACAAAACCTCAAGCCTCAGAGAGAAAAGAACGCTTTTCAGGGTAAACTCTGAGGCTGTTCAGCAAGCGTTATCCCTCTTCGCTTGTCATGAACAAATAACCCAAAGCCGTCGTGGTGAAATTGGTAGACACGCTATCTTGAGGGGGTAGTGGCGAAAGCTGTGCGAGTTCGAGTCTCGCCGACGGCACCATCCAAAAAAAGTCTGTTGTCAATCTGGCGTCAACCAGATCCAGCAAACTTCGCTGACTAAAAATCGATAGTCATACCGCGAGATTGCGATGAGCTTAGAACAATACCTCCCCGTCCTCCTGTTTATCCTTGTGGGCCTTGGCGTGGGGGTTGCCCCCCAGGTTCTGGGCTATATCTTGGGCCCGAATCGTCCTGATCCGGCCAAAAACTCCCCTTACGAATGCGGCTTCGAGGCCTTTGAAGACGCGCGCATGAAGTTCGACGTGCGCTACTACTTGATCGCCATCCTCTTCATTTTGTTTGATTTGGAAATCGCATTTTTGTTCCCTTGGGCCGTGGCGCTCAAGGAAATTGGTTTCATTGGCTTCATCGACATGATGATCTTCCTTGCCATCCTGGTAGCCGGCTTCGTCTACATGTGGATCAAGGGCGCCATCGACTGGGAATAAGGAACACTTATGGCAATTGAAGGCGTTTTCAAAGAAGGCTTTATCACCACGTCGTATGACTCGGTGGTGAATTGGGCCAAAACAGGCTCCTTGTGGCCCATGACATTCGGCTTGGCCTGTTGCGCGGTCGAGATGATGCACGCCGGTGCGGCGCGTTATGACATCGACCGTTTTGGCATGTTGTTCCGTCCCAGCCCACGTCAGTCCGACTTGATGATCGTGGCGGGCACCTTGTGCAACAAGATGGCGCCTGCCTTGCGCAAGGTGTACGACCAAATGTCGGAACCCCGCTGGGTCTTGTCCATGGGTTCATGCGCCAACGGCGGTGGCTATTACCACTACAGCTATTCGGTGGTGCGCGGTTGTGACCGTGTGGTGCCCGTGGATGTGTATGTGCCAGGTTGCCCACCTACGGCAGAAGCTTTGCTCTACGGCATCTTGCAACTGCAAAGCAAGATTCGCCGCGAAAACACCATCGCGCGCTGAAGAGGACATTGAAGATGAGTCATTCCATTCAAACGCTTGAAGCCGCCTTGCACGATGTGCTGGGTGGTCGAGTCAAGCACCTGGAGTCTGCGTTGGGTGAGCTGACGTTGACAGTTTCTGCAGCGGATTACCACGCAGTCTGCCAAACCCTGCGCGATGACGCGCGTTTGGGCTTTGAGCAGCTGATGGATTTGTGTGGCCTCGACTATTCGAGCTACAAAGACGGCGCGCATTCCAAATTTACCGATGTACCACGCTTTGCCGTGGTGAGTCATTTGCTGTCGGTCAGCCACAACTGGCGCCTGCGTGTGCGCGTGTTTGCCGTGAGCGACGACATGCCTGCCGTGGCCTCGGTCAACGATGTGTGGAACGCGGCGAATTGGTTTGAACGCGAAGCCTTCGATTTGTATGGCATCGTGTTCGAAGGGCACTTGGACTTGCGTCGTTTGCTGACCGACTACGGTTTTGTGGGCCATCCTTTCCGCAAGGATTTCCCCACCTCCGGTCACGTCGAGATGCGTTACGACGCCGAGCAAAAACGTGTGGTGTACCAACCCGTCACCATCGAGCCGCGCGAGATTACGCCGCGCATCATCCGCGAAGACAACTACGGCGGTACGCACTGATCATGGCTGATATCAAAAACTACACCCTCAACCTGGGCCCTCAGCATCCTGCCGCACACGGTGTGTTGCGTTTGGTGCTTGAACTCGACGGCGAAGTGGTGCAGCGCGCCGATCCTCACATCGGTTTGTTGCATCGCGCCACCGAAAAACTGGCCGAGAGCAAGACCTACATCCAATCGTTGCCCTATATGGACCGTCTCGACTATGTGTCGATGATGAGCAACGAACACGCTTACTGCCTGGCCATCGAAAAAATGATGGGCATTGATGTGCCCGAGCGCGCCCAGTACATCCGTGTGATGTATGCCGAAATCACGCGCTTGCTCAACCACTTGTTGTGGTTGGGTTGCCATGGTTTTGACTGCGGCGCGATGAACATCCTGATTTACTGCTTCCGCGAACGTGAAGACTTGTTCGACATGTACGAAGCCGTGTCGGGTGCGCGCATGCATGCGGCGTACTTCCGTCCAGGCGGCGTGTACCGCGACTTGCCTGACACCATGCCCCAGTACAAGGCCAGCAAAGTGCGCAACGCCAAGTCGGTGGCACGTTTGAACGAAAACCGCCAAGGCTCCTTGCTCGACTTCATTGACGACTTCACCCAGCGCTTCCCCAAGTTGGTCGACGAGTACGAAACCCTGTTGACCGACAACCGCATCTGGAAACAGCGCTTGGTCGATGTGGGCATCGTGACGCCTGAGCGCGCCAAGAATTTGGGCTTCTCGGGCGCCATGTTGCGTGGCTCCGGCGTGGCCTGGGACTTGCGCAAGCACCAGCCCTACGATGTGTACGACCGCATGGACTTTGACATCCCGGTGGGTAAAACCGGCGATTGCTACGACCGTTACTTGGTGCGTGTGGAAGAAATGCGCCAGTCCAACCGCATCATCAAGCAGTGCGTGGACTGGTTGCGCGTCAACCCGGGGCCGGTCATCACGGACAACCACAAGGTGGCCGCACCGAGCCGTGAAGGCATGAAGTCCAACATGGAAGAGTTGATTCACCACTTCAAGCTCTTCACCGAAGGTTTTCATGTGCCCGAAGGCGAAGCGTATGCCGCCGTTGAGCATCCCAAGGGTGAGTTTGGTATCTACCTCGTGAGCGATGGTGCCAACAAGCCTTACCGACTGAAAATTCGCGCCCCTGGTTTTGCCCATTTGGCAGCCATGGATGAAATGGCGCGTGGCCACATGATCGCTGACACCGTGGCGGTGATTGGCACCATGGACATTGTGTTCGGGGAAATTGACCGATGAGTTCTGAAAACACCCACCACAGCGCAGCGCTGTCGGCCGAGGCTCATGCGCGTTTCGCGCGTGAAGTCGCCAAATACCCAGACGACCAGAAGCAATCTGCCGTCATGGCCTGCTTGTCCATCGCCCAGCAAGAGCAGGGCTATGTGAGCGCCGAGAGCGAGCGCGTGATTGCTGAGTTGCTCGGCATGGCTCCGATGGCTGTGCACGAAGTGACCACCTTCTACAACATGTACAACCAACACCCCGTTGGCAAGTTCAAGATCAATGTGTGTACCAACCTGCCTTGCCAATTGCGCAACGGGCAGGGCGCTTTGATGCACTTGGTCAAGACCTTGGGCATCGAGGTGGGTGAAACCACTGCCGATGGCGTGTTCACGGTGCAACCCGGCGAATGCATGGGCGCTTGCGCCGATGCGCCCGTGTTGTTGGTGAACGACCGCACCATGTGCAGCTACATGAGCAACGACAAGCTCGACCAACTGGTCGCAGGCTTGCGTTCGGTGAAGGAATGAGCATGAACCTCCAACAAGTGCTTTCTCAATTCCAGACCACGGCGGTGGAAACCTGTTTCCACGACCGGCACATCGGTCCCCAAATTCTGGCGGGTCTCGATGGGAAAAACTGGTCGCTGCAAGACTATGTGGCGCGTGGCGGCTACCAAGCCTTGCGCAAAATTTTGGGCCAAGACGGCAGCGCGCCCAACCCCGAGACGGGTGTGGCGGGCATGACCCAAGACCAAGTCATTGCGACGGTCAAAGAGTCTGGCCTGCGTGGTCGCGGCGGTGCGGGCTTTCCTACGGGTTTGAAGTGGAGCTTCATGCCACGTCAGTTCCCAGGCCAAAAGTATTTGGTGTGTAACTCGGACGAGGGCGAGCCAGGGACTTGCAAAGACCGCGAGATCTTGCAGCACAACCCCCACATCGTGATCGAGGGCATGGCCATTGCTGCGTATGCCATGGGCATCAGCGTGGGCTACAACTACATCCACGGCGAAATCTTCCAAACCTACGAGCGTTTTGAAGCCGCGCTTGAAGAAGCCCGCGCAGCTGGTTTCTTGGGTGACCACATCATGGGCTCCAACTTCAGCTTCCAGCTGCATGCGGCCCACGGTTTTGGCGCTTACATCTGCGGCGAAGAAACGGCTTTGTTGGAATCGCTGGAAGGCAAAAAAGGTCAACCCCGCTTCAAGCCACCGTTCCCTGCGAGCTTTGGTTTGTACGGCAAGCCCACCACCATCAACAACACCGAAACCTTCGCGGCCGTGCCTTGGATCATCCGCAACGGTGGTCAGGCCTACCTCGAATGCGGCAAGCCCAACAACGGTGGCACCAAGATTTTCTCGGTCAGCGGTGACGTCGAGCGTCCCGGCAACTACGAAATCCCCATGGGCACCCCCTTCTCCAAACTGTTGGAGTTGGCCGGTGGCGTGCGTAAAGGTCGCCAGCTCAAGGCCGTGATTCCTGGTGGCTCGTCGGCTCCCGTGTTGCCTGCCAACGTGATCATGGACTGCACCATGGACTACGACAGCATTGCCAAAGCCGGCTCCATGCTGGGCTCGGGCGCTGTGATCGTGATGGACGATTCACGCTGCATGGTCAAGAGCCTGCAACGTTTGAGCTACTTCTACATGCACGAGTCATGCGGCCAATGCACACCTTGCCGCGAAGGCACAGGCTGGTTGTGGCGCATGGTCGACCGCATTGAGCGTGGTGAGGGCCGCGAGAGCGACTTGGCCTTGCTCGACAACGTGGCCGAGAACATCATGGGTCGCACGATTTGCGCCCTCGGAGACGCAGCAGCCATGCCCGTGCGCGGCATGATCAAGCATTTCCGCCACGAATTTGAACACCACATCACGCACAAGACCTGCATGGTCCCGGCGTACGTTTGACGGATAAGTGCCATGATTGAAATCGAACTCGACGGTAAAAAGGTAGAGGTCCAAGAAGGCTGCATGGTGATGCATGCGGCCGAGAAGGCCGGTACCTACATTCCGCATTTTTGCTATCACAAGAAACTCAGCATCGCCGCCAACTGCCGCATGTGCTTGGTCGATGTGGAGAAGGCTCCTAAGCCCATGCCCGCTTGCGCCACGCCCGTGACGCAAGGCATGGTGGTTCGCACCAAGAGCGAACGCGCCATCAAGGCTCAACAGTCGGTGATGGAGTTCTTGCTCATCAACCACCCGCTGGATTGCCCGATTTGCGACCAAGGCGGTGAGTGCCAGTTGCAAGACTTGGCGGTGGGCTATGGTGGCACCACCTCACGCTACGAAGAAGAAAAACGTGTCGTGAATCCCAAGGACGTCGGTCCTTTGGTCAGCATGCAAGAGATGAGCCGCTGTATCCAATGCACACGTTGCGTGCGCTTTGGCCAAGAGGTGGCGGGCATCATGGAATTGGGCATGTCCCACCGTGGTGAGCATGCACAGATTGAAACCTTTGTGGGTCAATCGGTGGACTCGGAATTGTCGGGCAACATGATCGACATCTGCCCCGTGGGTGCCTTGACCAGCAAGCCTTTCCGTTACAGCGCACGTACCTGGGAATTGGGCCGCCGCAAGTCGGTCAGCCCGCACGATGCCACCGGCGCCAACCTGATTGTTCAAGTCAAGAACAACAAGGTCATGCGCGTGGTGCCGTTGGAAAACGAAGACGTCAACGAATGCTGGATTGCTGACCGTGACCGTTTCAGCTACGAAGCCTTGGACAGTGCGGACCGTTTGACCTCGCCCATGCTCAAGCAAGGCGGCGAATGGAAAGAAGTCGACTGGCAAACCGCCCTCGAATACGTGGCCAACGGCCTGCAAGGCGTCAAAGCCCAGCACGGTGCGCAAGCCATTGGCACCTTGGCCAGCCCACACAGCACCGCTGAAGAGCTGTACTTGGCCGCGAGCCTGACACGCGGCTTGGGCAGCCAAAACATCGACACACGTTTGCGCGCTGCAGACTTCCAGCATGCGGGCAAAGCCCGTTGGTTGGGCACTTCGGTGGCCTCGCTCTCCACGCTGCAACGTGCGTTGGTGATTGGTTCTAACGTGCGCAAAGACCAACCTTTGTTGGCCCAACGTCTGCGCCAAGCCGTGCGCAACGGTGGCAAGGTCAATGCCTTGAACGCCCACGCCTACGACTGGGCCATGCCGGTGGCCAATACCCTGGTGGCGGATGCCGCCCATTGGGTGCAAGCCTTGGCCGACATCGCAGCGGCCGTGGGTGCCATCACCGGTGTTGCCTCTCCTGTGGCAGGCAATGCCAACGGTGCAGAAGCACGAGCCATCGCCAAGTCATTGACCGGCGGCGAGCGCAAAGCGATTTTGTTGGGTAACGCAGCGGCGCATCACGCCAAAGCGTCGAGCTTGCTGAGCTTGGCCAACTGGATTGGTGCCCAAACCGGCGCCACCGTGGGTTACCTCGGCGAAGCGGCCAACACCGTGGGCGCCCAGGTCGTAGGCGCTTTGCCTACAGCGGGTGGTCTGCACGCGGGTCTAATGTTGACAGGTGGCTTGAAGGCGGTGGTGTTGTTGAACACCGAACCCGCCTTTGACGCGGCCAACGGTGCAGCGGCTGCACACGCCATCGGCCAAGCCGAGATGGTGGTGACCTTGTCACCCTTCAAGGCCAATATGGACATCAGCGATGTGCTCCTGCCCATCTCACCCTTCACCGAAACAGCGGGCACCTTCATCAACACCGAAGGTCGCGTGCAAAGCTTCCACGGTGTGGTCAAGCCTTTGGGCGAAACACGTCCAGCCTGGAAAGTCTTGCGCGTGTTGGGCTCGATGCTCCATGTGCCAGGCTTCGACTTCGAGACCATCGAAGATGTGCGTGCCAAAGCGATTCCTGCCGATGTGCACGCTGTGTTGTCCAACACATGCACTGCCAGCGTGGATGTCAGCCCAGCGGCAGGGCAGCCTGCCACGGCGGCGATTTACCAACTCGACAGCTTGGTGCGTCGCGCACCATCGTTGCAGCTCAC